>MAAC01016621.1_pt1 | contig 63964 bp, 55 predicted proteins | sample 1115981 | NCBI WGS metagenome assembly MAAC01 (sample SAMN04961126, study PRJNA320927) | seawater metagenome | isolation source: sample BD02T64 sea water enriched with oil for 64 days | place: USA:Gulf of Mexico | collected 2013-07-27 | reverse complement strand
CACTTGGACTTAAAATCAAAAGATGTTCTAAAAGAAGCACTTTCTACATATGATGGTACTTTAATTCTCGTTTCTCACGATCGTGATTTTCTTCAAGGACTATCAGAAAAAGTATTTGAATTTAAAGAGCAACGAGTAATTGAGCATTTTGAAACCATCGACGCTTTCTTAGAACGCAACAGAATTAAAAGCATAGCAGATATTAATTTGAAATAGCAACAAGTACATATGATGGTAAAGATTGCTACCTTTAAAAATGTTATCAACTCGTACTCAATATTTCTAGTAATCCCATCGACGCATCTCGTTAAGCTCTTCTTGAGCCTCGATTTCTTCTATTGGAATTACTTTTAAGAATGAAGGGTGCTGTTCTATCGCAAACTCTATTTGCTCTACTATCTTTTCAACACTATCATTTTCGTAGTCTATTTCAAGCGGTTCCTTAATGACCATGGATTGAAGGATATTACGTTTTTTAATACGTAAACCTTTTTTATCAAAGCTCCTGCGGAAACCATCAATAACTATAGGCACCACAATAGGTTTATACTGTTTAATAATATGAGCAGTTCCTTTTCTTATAGGCTTGAATGGTTTAGTGGTTCCCTGCGGGAAAGTAATTACCCAACCATCATCTAGAGCGATTCCTATATTTTTAGTATCGTCTGGATTTACAGCACGATTTACTTCTTCTCCCTTGGCACGCCAGGTTCTTTCTACAGTGATAGCGCCTGCATAAGCAAATATTTTAGGTAGTAAACCACTTTGCATCGTTTCCTTAGCAGCTACATAGTAAATATTAAGTTTAGGACTCCATAGATATCCTACATTTTTTATACTGTCATCACGTCCTTTTAAAGAAGCATTAAAAACATGAAACATACTTACCACATCAGCAAAGTATGTTTGATGATTTGATACAAATAAAACGCCAGTTTCTGGTAGATTCCTTATAAAATCGCTTCCTTCTATCTCCATCTCATTAAAGCCTCTGTATCTTCTATGAGATAAGACACCAGCAATACGTATGAGCCATTTTTTTAAAAATAAAATATGACCGAAAGGATTTTCTTTAAATAATCCCATTTAGTTTTCAGTTTTGGGGAATGACAAATATAATGATAGCAGCTTAAACTACCTCGCTCAGTTGCCACTGGCTTGAAGAAAATAGTCTTTGATTTCTTGCAACATCATTGCCGTTGCACCCCAAACCATCACATCGCCAAAATAAAAGCACGGCACACTTACTTCCTTCATATAACTAGTTGATAAGACCGTTTTACTCACATTTTGATCTTTGAGCAATTCTGCTAGCTCTATTTCTATAATCGATTTTACCTCGCTGGGTTGCGCTTTGAATTGTAATTCCGCTTTCGCGAAAGCGAGATAAGGATAAACCATGTAATTACTGGGTGGGATGTATAGAGATGTCAATGAGGTAATTAAATGTTGATGCTCTATGGATATCCCTATTTCTTCTTCAGTTTCTCTTAGAGCGGTGTAACTGTTGTCAACATCGGTTTTTTCCTTTCTGCCGCCCGGAAAAGCAATCTGACCGCTATGTTTACCTTTAGTTTGAGCGCGTTCTATAAGCACAAAATGTGGGATGTCATTTTTAGGATATACGAGCATCATAACAGAAGCTTCTTTATGATTTTGTGCTTTCATAGCACTGTGCCGCATTTCGTCTAGACGTTCTACAGCAGCCATTTTAAGCTGCGATTGTAGCCCTGGAAGCGGTAAATTCTTTAGCTTTGAAATTCTATCTAAAAATTCCTGAAATGAAGTCACGTATTTTAATTTTCTTGTCTTTATTAACACTCTTATCGTGTAAAGATACTCCACAAATTCAAAATAACGAGTCAGTTAAAAAGACAGATACGGTAGTTAGAAAGACAAGAGAACAACGTATTCTTGAAAAAACCTATAAAAGACAACTATCTGCAGATGGTGATACACTTCTAGCGTACATCCCGCAAGATAGTGTAGTGCCATTTTTTACTAGATATGGAAAGGAAAATCCAGAAACTAAAGTCAGACTTATGACTTCTTATGGTGATATAGAAATGGAGTTATTTGAAGAGACGCCGCTGTATCGTGCTAGTTTTATTTACCTCACTAAAAATGCATATTTTAATGGTACTTTTATTCACCGTGTAGTAGAGGATTTTGTAGTTCAAGGTGGTAATAGTGATGAAAAGTTACCTTCCTTAAAAAGAGCTAGTGCTGGAAATTATAAACTTGCACCTCATTTCATACCTGGTATTGTTCATGAACGTGGTTCCTTAAGTAGTGCCAAACAATGGGAGAATAATCCAGAAGACTGGCATAATCCATTTGACTTTTTTATTACTTTGAGTAGATCACCTCATTTAGACGGTGAGCATACTGTTTTTGGTAAAGTAACAAAAGGAATTAACATCGCAGATGAGATTGCTAGAGTACCGAGAGACGAAAGCGACTGGCCTAAAGAAGATATTTTTATAGATATGGAAGTCATTGAATAGCTATAAAATGAAAGTTTTAAAACGACCTGAAAAAAGCTTAAATATCGCTGAATTTAAGGTGGATTGATTTGGTTTAATAATTTCACCTAATCACCTAATACCTGTAGACTATAGCATTGATATTCATTCCAGCACCTACACTAGCAAACATTACTACATCTCCTTTTTCTACTTTGTGCTGTGGCATTTGATTTCTTACCACTAGATCCATAACTGTAGGAACCGTAGCAACAGAGCTGTTACCAAATTTGTGAATGATCATAGGCATGATATCCTTCGGTACTTCCATGTCATAAAGCTTGTAGAAACGCTCAACGATAGCTTCGTCCATTTTCTCATTTGCCTGATGAATAAAGATTTTTTTCAAATCTTTAATATCCACTCCTGCTTGATCCATAGCGGCTTTCATTCCTTCAGGAACTTTAGAGAGAGCAAAATTATAAATGCGGCGACCGTACATTTTTATATACTGAGTCTTATCTTGTAACTCTTTATTATATGAAGTTTCATTAAAAATAAAGAATGCCTCTTCTTCTGTAAATGTAGCAGTAGATTGTCCTAATATTCCATGATCATCATGGCTAGGTTCAACAATTACAGCTCCAGCACCATCAGAATAAATCATAGAATCCCTGTCGTGTGGATCTACAACTCGCGATAACGCTTCAGCACCGATGACAAGTACTTTTTTTGCAAGACCTGATTTTATGAAAGAGTCTGCTTGAGTGACTCCTAGAATCCAGCCTGGACAACCGAAGAGTACATCATATGCTACGCATTTGGGACTTTTAATCTTTAGTTTGTTTTTTACACGGCTAGCAAGACTTGGAACCATATCGCTAGATCCTCCATCTGGTTTTACATCGCCATAATTGTGTGCAACGATTATGAAGTCTATTGATTCAGGATCACATTTAGCATCTGCTATTGCTTTCTCTGCAGCTAAGGTTGCAATATCACTGGTAAGGAGATCATCGCTCATATACCTGCGTTCTTCTATTCCAGTTATAGCTACAAATTTTTTGATGATGGTAGCGTTATCACTTCCGAAAGAGCTTCCATCATTATTTAAGAATTCATGATTCATGAACTCTTCATTTTTTCTCACAACATCAGGAATGTGACTTCCTACTCCGGTAATTTTTGCTCTCATGCAACTTCTTTTCAATCTTAGGGACAACAAAAAAAGTGATTTATGTGATTCATTCCTAATAATTAACAGCCGAATATGATCTTCTTTTTAAATCTTTAAGAATCATCTAATGAATTGTTTAGTTTATTATGAATTTTATAATGCAATGAATAATAAAAGGCATGAATCACTTATAATTTTATAAAATATGTTGATGAATTTAATTGAGGTAAAGAATTATGACACTAGTGATAGATTGCCGCTTTCTGTAACTAATTTTTACGTTCTTATAAAATTATTTGGTTTTATAATAGTATTTCTGTTCAAATCAATAATTACCACAATTTTTTAAAGGACTCTTTGCTAAAGGTTTTATCGACGGATTTAAAATTTGTCGAAAGAGGCTTTTTGAGTTAATTATACTGTTCTATGGTATTTTTACCATCATATTAGGAGCTTATTATTTAGACGTTTTAATGATAAATTATGGAGTTATCATAGCCTTAGGTTTTACTCTCAAAGTCTTTTTCCCTAAGTATATTTTTAAGTTTTAATTCTTAACCACGACTTTTCTATACAATCTACTAGTCAAGGTTCTGATTTGCAATATATATGTTCCGTTAGAAAAACCATCAGTCGCTATTTGTACTTGGTTTGCTTTCATATCATTTAAAGTCTTGAAGATTCTTTTTCCTTTTAAATCAAAAAGGGATACTTCAAGTATTTCTTTACTTTGAATATTTAAAAAGGAGTTAGCAGGATTAGGAAAAATCTTAATTTCCCTTGATTGATCAGAAGATATTTCTTGAAGAGAAAGCACGTTTCCTTGAGTATCTGTTTTTTGAAACCAAATGTTTAAATCACCATTTCTAGGATCACCCCATACGGCACTTAACACATCATTTTCTAATTGTATCGACATAAAATCATTTCCAGAACTCGTTAATATAGGATCATAAGGAATCAATAAACTCGATAATCTAAAGTTAGGCTCAAATTGAGTGCTGTTATTAGGCCTATAAGCTGCGTAAATTTCAGAATCAGCAGTGTAGGTACCGTCGCTACCATTTCTTCTATCTCTCCATGTGATTATTAAATCTCCATCATTATCAAAATCTCCCCAAACAAGATCTTGCATTCTATTGTTTGCGATAGGATCGTCATTTACTCGAGTAGGAGCGCTCCAAGTCGCACCAGCATCAAAAGATTCTGTAAGAAAAACGTCTAGATCACCATTTGTAGTTCTTAATCCTATGACCGCTAGATGATTTGAGTTTGCTGGATTACTAAGTAAAAGTCCTGCTTTTTTAGCATCTGGAAAATTAGTTAATGGTATAAGGTTGATAATATTATCTACGGCTTGATGTGAAAATGTAGTTCCTGCATTATTAGAACTTGCTAAAAGAAGTCTGGCAAATGGACTCTGAGAAGTTACAAATGATGGGTAGCTAGCATAAAATACACCTGTGCTACTTACTGCTGGTGAAGGCATAGGTAAATTATTAGCACTTCCAGCCAGCCAGCCTGGTGCATCTAAATAGGAAGTAGAAAATGTAGTTCCATTATCTGTAGAGATAGATACATATGGGTTAAATGGTGCATTAGTACGATTCAAATTCATGCTAGTCACATAAATAGTACCTTGTGTGCTTCCGCTTGAGCAATCAATAGCAATCCAAGGTCTATCGATAGGCCATTTTGTACCATCAAAAGTTGTGTCTACTACATTTACTGGATTGCCCCATGAGAGTCCGCCATCAGTTGATTTTACAAGATAAACGCCTCCAGTAACTGGTGGAGCAGTTCCCGTAAAATCTATATAGCTTATAAATACCTCTCCTGTATTATTAAAAGCAATAGCAGGATCTGCAGAAGAGTAACCACTTACTACATGAGGAATTAATGTTGTATTACTCCACGTATTTCCTGCATCAAAACTAGATTTAATTTTTATTTGAAATTGATTAGCCAGATTTACCCAACCCATCCACGCGACTACAATATTATTTGCATCATTAGGGTTGACCGCCACATAAGGTTCACCGTCAAAAACATTGCCGTTTGATAAATTAGTGTTTTGAGAAGAACTATTTAAAACGAAAGACAGAAATATTACAATGAGTAGGTAGCTCTTCATGATGTGAACAATGTAAAAATAAAGATATAAAAAATCTAAGACGATAAAAACCGAATCAACAATTAAGCTGATTCGGTTTGTGATGTCAGTTTGAGCGAGAGTTGAGAACGTTTAACTAACACTGAGTTATGAACCATCAGATTCCGCATCAAGTGCGGAAAATCAGATGTTCAAATTTCTACAAATACTCTTCCATAGGAGCGCAAGTACACATTAAATTACGATCGCCATAAGCATCATCTGCGCGACGCACGGTAGGCCAGAATTTATTGTCAGACACATAATCCAGCGGATATGCAGCTTGTTGCCTTGTGTATGGTAAATCCCAATCATCACTAGTAATCATTTGCAAGGTATGCGGCGCGTTCTTTAACAAGTTATTCGGTTCGTCTTTGCTTGTCTCAGCAATCTCTTTTCTTATAGAAATCATGGCGTCGCAAAAACGGTCTATTTCTTCTTTAGATTCTGATTCTGTAGGTTCTATCATCATTGTCCCGTTTACTGGGAATGACACTGTAGGAGCGTGAAAACCATAATCCATTAGTCGTTTTGCTATATCTACTACTTCAATTCCGTGCTCTTTAAATGGGCGACAGTCTATGATCATCTCGTGAGCAGCGCGTCCTTTTTCACCTACATATAGACAAGAAAAACTACCTTCTAGACGTTCCTTGATATAGTTTGCATTTACAATAGCATATTCTGTAGAGCGTTTTAATCCATCAGCACCTAACATACAGATATAACCATAAGAAATTAAACAAGCCAGCGCACTACCGAACGGCGCTGCACTGATAGGTGTAATCGCTTGATCGCCACCAGTCGGGATAATAGGATTAGTAGGTAAGAATGGAACCAATTGAGGTGCCACACAAATAGGTCCTACACCAGGTCCACCACCTCCATGAGGTATGGCAAATGTCTTGTGTAGGTTCAAGTGACAAACGTCAGCACCTATGTTTCCTGGGTTTGTTAACCCTACTTGCGCATTCATGTTTGCACCATCCATATACACTTGGCCACCATTTTCATGAATCAAGCCTGTGATTTCTTTAATGGCACTTTCATAAACTCCATGAGTCGATGGATAAGTTACCATTAACGCACTCAAATTGTCTTTATATTTCTCTGCCTTTTCACGTAAATCATCGACGTCTATGTTTCCGTTATCTAGGGCTTTGGTAACTACTACTTTCATTCCAGCCATTACCGCACTTGCAGGATTAGTACCATGAGCACTTGATGGAATTAAACAAATGTTTCTGTGATGATCTCCACGACTTTGGTGGTAAGCTCGTATCGCCATTAATCCAGCAAATTCTCCCTGCGCACCAGAATTAGGTTGTAAAGATGTCCCAGCAAAACCTGTACATTCATTCAACTGTATTTCTAGTTTCGTCAACATTTCTTGATATCCTTGCGCTTGATCTAGTGGCACAAATGGGTGAATATTTCCCCATTGCGGATTTGAAAGTGGCAACATTTCTGCTGCGGCATTCAATTTCATGGTACAAGAACCTAAGGCAATCATCGAGTGGTTTAAAGCCAAATCTTTGCGCTCTAATTTCTTGATGTAACGCATTAATTCTGTTTCAGAATGGTAAGAGTTGAATACCTCATAGGTCATGAAATCCGTCTGGCGTCCTTCTCCTAGGTGTGTTTTCTCGATCAACTCTGTGATAGGAGAGAAGTCTTTAGATACCGCTTTCGCGAAAGCGGAAACAATATCATTCAAGTCTGCTAGGGAAGTAGTCTCGTTCAAAGAAACTTGAACAGTGTTTGCATCTGGATAATAGAAGTTGATTTCTAGTTCTAGTGCTTCTTTCTTCACAGCTTCAGCATCTACTTTGAAACTTAATGTGTCAAAGAAGTTCTCGTTAGTCTGGTAAATCCCTAGTTTCTCAACGGCATCTGCAAGGGTAGCAGTTTGTGCGTGTAATTTATTTGCAATAAACTTCAAACCACGTGGCCCGTGATACACACCATACATACCAGCCATAACGGCAAGTAATACCTGTGCAGTACAAATATTTGAAGTCGCTTTATCTCTTTTTATGTGCTGCTCACGCGTTTGTAACGCCATGCGCAGTGCACGTTTTCCATCAGTATCTTTAGTAACACCTATGATACGTCCAGGAATTTGTCTTTTAAATTCTTCACGTGTCGCAAAATATGCTGCGTGAGGTCCACCATATCCTAACGGAATTCCAAAACGCTGTGTAGTTCCCACAACCACGTCTGCGCCCCAATGTCCAGGAGCCTCGAGCAACACTAAAGACATAATATCTGCAGCTACGGCTATACGGATGTTGTTTTCTTTGCACGTTTTCGCAAAAGCGGTATAATCCACCACATTTCCACTCGCACCAGGATATTGTAACAGAATACCATAGTATCCTGCGCTCATGTCTATCTCCTGCGGATTTCCTTCTACCAACTCAATCCCTAACGGAATCGCACGTGTTTTTAATAATTCTTTAGTTTGTGGCAAAGTATCTTGATCTACAAAAAACTTAACGATGTTCTCCTTTTTCTGTGCACGTTCACGAACTGAAAAAAGTAATGTCATTGCCTCCGCAGCAGCGGTAGACTCATCAAGTAATGAAGCGTTGGACAGCTCCATTCCTGTTAAATCGGTCACCATCGTCTGGTAATTCAATAAAGCTTCTAGACGTCCTTGAGCAATCTCGGCTTGATAAGGCGTGTATGCAGTATACCATCCTGGATTTTCTAAGATATTTCTTTGGATTACAGCTGGTGTGATAGGCTGGTTATATCCTAGACCTATATAAGATCTGAATTGTTTATTCTTTGCACCTAGTTTATTGATATGACTTAGGAATTCATACTCGCTCATCGCAGGATCTAACTGTAAATCTTGCTTCAAACGAATGTTTGCAGGAACGGTTTCATAAACAAGTTGATCAATAGAATCAACTCCTATGGTTTCTAACATAGGTGCAAGGTCTGCCTTGCGTGGTCCGATATGTCTAAGGGCAAAACGATCTGTATTCATAGTACTTATGTGGTCTATATTTAAGATATTGAATTCTGCTTGAATTCGTTGCAAAAGTAGTCGTTTAAGGTATTTAAACTAACAAGCGTTTGTATAATTTGATTCAATTTTTCAACCTTTTTAAGCGAGTTATTAACTATGCAGTGTAAATTTGAACAATGAGGTTTTTGAAAAGCATTTTAGACTTTTATATACGCAGTAGTTTGCATGTGGCAGTTTGCTTTGTGGCGTTGTTTGTGGTTTTCAATTATTGGAACTTTAACACCATTGATGTTTCAATTATCGGTTTGATATTTTGCGGTGTCCTGATAGGGTATAATTTAATAAAATATGCGATTCTAGTATTGAAAAAGGAGAGTTTTAGATTCAAAAATAGAATTTTGATACTTACTTCGTTAGCTTCATTAATTGCGATTTATCTGTTGATTAATGATAATTTATGGACTGTATTAATGGTACTATTGGCGTTTTCATATTCTTTACTCTATGCGTTTCCGTTATTTAAGCATCGTAATTGGAGACAAATACCAATTATTAAGTTAATAACAGTTGCTGTTTCATGGATTATTTTAATTTGCCTTATTCCACTGAAATCAAGTTATGTAGATTTTGCCTATGCATACGGATGTGATGTGACGCCAGTAATTGATTCTGTCTTTTATCTGTATATCATAGATATGTTTCAACTTTTTATTCTAATAATTGCGTTATGTATACCTTTTGAAATAAGAGATTTAAAGTATGATGCAGTGTCTTTAAAAACATTGCCTCAACTTATCGGTGTTCTCAATACAAAAATTATTGGAATTTCTATATGCGTTATTTACATCGTTATAGAGTACGTTCAATTTGGATTTTTAATTGATCATGAATTTCTGATTAACTACTTCATTGTAGTCTTAGTAGCAACCGCCATCTGGTTTTCAGATAAATTCAAATCTGATTATTATGCCAGTTTTTTTGTGGAAGCGATACCTATTTTGTGGTTAGGACTATACTACTTACTTTAATTTTAAAACATAAAAAAAGAGCTAAAAGGCTCTTTTTAAAATTTCATTGAATATTATTTACTCATGGCTTCTTTTAAAGCCTTTTTAATAAGTTTTTTTTGTTCAATTCCTAAGGAAACCCATCTCAATCCTTTTAACGTGCGTTGAAATTTTGCGTTGTTTTTATGAAAAGAGCGACATTTAAAACAATGACCTCTGTGAAGTTTATGTCTAAATATTTCTTTAGGATTTAAATCGCCGTATTGTTCACGAGTACTTAAAATGCTAGCCTGGTCGCAGTTGATGAAAAATTTACTCATTAGATTAACTATTCTTGTGCCATTTTTTATTTAAACATTCCATAAGCTGTACTCGAGCTCTGTGAATGATTACCCAAAGATTGGACGCCGTGATATCATGTTCCTTACATATGGTTTCGGTTTCCAAATTGTCTATGGTTTTTTGCACAAATATAGTGGCATATCGCTCAGGTAAACAAGCAATACATTCTTCAAGTGCCTCGCCTAGTTCTCGTTGTTCAATTACATCTTCTACATTAGGATTGCGCAGGTCTTCTGCACGTTCTTCCATCCAGTCGCCATCTTGATCACTGCTAGGCAGATAGCTCATGCGTACTTCGGCTTTACCTTTATTAGAGTTTATTTTACGGTAATAATCTATAATTTTTCTTTTAAGAATAGATATTAACCACGTACGTTCTGTAGAATTACCCTTAAAACGGTGTGCACTTTTTAAACCAGCCAGAAAAGTTTCAGATACCAGATCTTGTGCCATTATAGGATCGTTGACCCTACTTATGGTAAAGTTGAAGAGGTAATCACCGTAGCGATCGACCCATTTTTCTGGTATTAGTTTTACTTCTGGCATTTTCGTTTTATCTAGTTTCTAAAATTTCGTTATTCTGCGTTCATTATGCTACCAATCCAGCTCTTTTTAATAAAGCGTCTATTTTAGGTTCGCTTCCGCGAAAGCGTGTATATAAAAGCATTGGATCTTCAGTTCCTCCTTTTGAAAGAATATGTTCTCTAAATTTCTTTGCAGTAGGTCTATCAAATATTCCATTTTGCTTAAACAGTTCAAAAGCATCAGCATCAAGTACCTCTGCCCATTTATAACTATAATATCCAGCACTGTAGCCACCTTGAAAGATATGTGCAAAAGAAGTACTCATACAACTGCTTTCTACATCTGGATACAAATCTGTTTGATTAAAAATCTTTCTTTCATGTGCTTTCACATCTGTTATGGCCGTAGGATCTATTCCATGCCAGCTCATATCCATCATTCCAAAGCTAAGTTGTCGCAATGTTTGCAAGCCTTCTTGAAAATTTGCAGCCGCTTTTATTTTTTCAATATATTCTAACGGAATCACTTCATCTGTCTCATAATGTCTTGCAAAAATCTCTAGTGCTTCTTTTTCATAACACCAATTTTCTAGCACCTGACTAGGTAACTCTACAAAATCCCAAAAAACAGATGTCCCAGATAGGCTTCTATACTTTGTATCAGCCAGCATACCATGCAAAGCATGACCAAATTCATGAAATAAGGTTGTTACCTCGTTGAAAGTAAGTAAAGAAGGTTTTGTTGCTGTAGGTTTAGTAAAATTACAAACATTAGAAATATGAGGTCTTACGTTAACGTCTTGCTCGTGCCATTGATTTTTAAAAGAAGTCATCCATGCACCGTTGCGCTTTCCTTTACGTGGAAAAAAGTCGGCATAGAAAATAGAATTTAACGAGCCATCTTCATTTTTAACCACATAGGTAAGCACATCTGGATGGTACTTATCTATTTCTTGTGTTTCTTCAAAGCTCAAACCGTACAAACGACTGGCAATCTCAAAAACTCCGTTAATTACGTTTTCTAATTTAAAATAAGGTTTCAGTAGTTCATCATCAAGACTGTACAGCTTTTGCTTTAACTTTTCAGAATAATAAGCTGCGTCCCATTTTTTTAAGGACTCTACTGGATTATCGCTATAATTTCTTGCAAATTCTTGCAACTCATCAAATTCTCTTTGAGCTGCTGGTTTTGCTTTCTCTAATATTTCTTGAGAGAAATTATTTACTGTTTCTGGAGTTTTGGCCATGCGCTCTTCCAGAATAAAATGCGCATGAGTTTCATAACCCAATAATTGCGCTCTTTCATAACGCAATTGAGCGATTTTTAGAACGTTTTCTTGATTGTCATATTCATCTTTGTATGACTTGGCACCGAAGGCTTTAGATAGCTCCTCGCGCAGCGCTCTATCGTCTACATAGGTCATAAACGGAATGTAACTTGGGTAATCAAGTGTGAAAACGTATCCTTCTTTATTCTTTGCCTTTGCTGTTTCTGCAGCAGCTTCTTTTGCACTTTCAGGTAGTCCAGATAGTCTGGAGTCATCTTCTAAGTGCAACTCATAAGCATTTGTAGCTGCAAGAACATTCTCGCCAAAAGCAAGAGTCAACTGTGATAATTCACTATCGATTGCTCTCAATCGCTTCTTTTTATCTTCGTCTAAGTTGGCTCCGTTACGAGAAAAACGCTTGTATTGCTTTTCTAAAAGAGTTTTTTGTTCTTCGGTTAAATCTAAAGCAGTTCTATTCTCATAAACCACTTTTACACGCGCAAATAACTCCTCGTTTAAGGTTACATCATTACCAAAATCGGACAACTTTGGACTTACTTCTCTTGCGATTCTTTGAATCTCATCGTTAGTTTCGGCACTGTTTAAATTAAAAAATATGCTAGAAATACGACCTAATAACTCTCCCGATGCGTCTAAAGCCTCTATCGTATTTTCAAAATTAGGCTGTGCAGCGTTCTCGGTGATCGCGTTTATTTCCTTTCTTGCCTCTTCTATCGCTTTCGCGAAAGCGGACTCATAATGAGATTCCTTGATCAATGAAAAAGGTGCTGTGTCTTGAAAGGTTTCAAAATTTACTAATAAAGGATTTGTGTTTGTATTCATATTCAATGTAAAAATAATCGTCAAGAATCAAAGAGTTATCACAATTTTGTTAAACTTTTGATCATTAAACTTAAACAAATTAATTAAATGAAGAAATAACCATAGCCAAAAAGCAGTACCATAAATACCACATGAATGATGCCTAGATAATTATACCTCTTTTGTGTGAACTGCCGGTTGATTATTACGGCAGCTAGAAAGTTGATTCCGCCAGCGGTCAAGAAATGCCATTGTACCGAATGTCGCAGCATCATTTCATAAGTAAACCATAGAATGGTTAAAGCGATAATAAGTAGGGAAGAAAGCTGATATATTCTAGACATTCTCACGCATTTGCGCTGCAGCTTGAGTCACCTTTTCTTTAAGACCTAGTTTATAAGAAATTATTCTCGCGCGTACATCTTCTTGAGTAGCTCCTATAATTTGCGCAGCAAGAATACCAGCATTCTTAGCTCCATTAAGCGCAACTGTAGCGACAGGAACGCCACCAGGCATTTGTAAAATAGATAGAACACTATCCCATCCATCAATAGAATTAGAAGACTTTACAGGTACACCTATTACCGGTAGCGGCGATAAACTAGCTACCATACCAGGTAAATGGGCTGCTCCACCAGCACCAGCAATAATAACAGCAATACCGTTTTCATGAGCTGTTTTACCAAATTCAAACATTTTCTCCGGCGTGCGATGGGCACTCACCACGTCCACTTGGATTTCAATTTCTAGTTTTTTTAATACGTCTATGGCGTCTTCCATCACAGGTAGATCGCTCGTAGAACCCATGATTATAGCTACTTTTTTATTCATGAGGTAAAGTTACAAACAAAAATAAAAGGAACTGTAAAACGGCTGTAAAATGAAAGCAAAATCATTTAAAATGAAACGCATCGCTGTGGATTTATTTTGTCGCCTACGGTGTTCATTTTATTTTACAGAATTAATCCCGCTTTTGTGTTTGCATTCAAAATTTATTTCAATTTCATCTAATTACCTAAAACCTTATTATCAACAATTTTGTGAAACAATTGATATAATACTTAACAGAATTGCAACACCTAAGAGCGGTTATACACCTTAATTTTACAACAAAGAAAAATATGATGATTAGATTTATAGGAATAAGCTTAATTGCTTTGTTATTTGTTTCTTGTGGAAATACTTCAAAGGAACTAGCAATGAATTCTTCTGATGAAGAAATGCAACAAGAAAAAAAATATGAGGTAACTAAAACTGCTGAAGAGTGGAAAAAGCTATTGACTTCTCAAGAATACAATGTTTTAAGAGAAGCTGGAACAGAGCGTCCACACACAAGTCCGCTGAATAAACAATACGCTCCAGGAACCTTGGTTTGTGCAGCATGCTATGCGCCTGTTTATGAGAACGAGCATAAATTTGATTCAGGAACCGGATGGCCTAGTTATGACCGTGCTATCGAAGGACAAGTAGAACGAGATGTAGACTATAAAATAGGTTATGCCCGTACTGAATTAAAATGCAATACTTGTGGATCGCATTTAGGACACGAATTTAATGACGGACCTAAAAAAACAACAGGTAAACGCCATTGCATTAATGGAGTTGCTTTAAATTTTGTCTCAAAAGGAGAAGAATTACCAGCGTTGAGAAAATAGTTGCTCAACAACGTAAGAATTATAACGAGCTCCTGACTTATATTAGGAGCTTTTTTTGTTCCGCTTTCGCGAAAGCGGAGCTTCAAACAGTAATTTGACAAATAATAATAAAGATGACTGAAAAAGAATATAAAGAAAAATTGACGCCAGAACAGTACTATGTTCTAAGAGAAAAAGGGACAGAACGACCGTTTACTGGAGAGTATAACACACATTATGAAGATGGTGTTTACAGCTGTGCTGCTTGTGGAAATGATCTTTTTAAATCTGATCAAAAGTTTGATTCTGGTTGCGGCTGGCCATCATTTGATGATGAGATAGAAGGAGCAATAGAGCGCAAAAGGGATACAACTCATGGAATGATAAGAACTGAGATTATGTGTTCTAATTGTGGCAGTCATCTAGGACACGTTTTTAACGATGGACCTACGCCTAGTGGTATCAGGCATTGTGTGAATAGTTTGAGTCTGGAATTTAAAAAGGAAGAGTAGTTCTTAGTCACAGTGTCAGTTTTCAGTGGCAGTAGTCAGTTTCATTTATTCGCTTTGCTCTTAAATGTGAGTAGAGAGACAGACGAGACACTTCTACAGATTTGTTCAACTGGATTTGTCTTCCTGAAAAATTTGGCTCGGTATTTCTGAATGAATAAATATAGTGATCTCCAAATTTGTTCAGGATCTGCCAGATCCTTTCGAAATGTTATTGAAGATTATTTTTCACTTAGCGCAGTATCAAAATCATAGTCAATAGTGTCTTTTTGATGAATTTTAAGCGATTTTTGAGCTGGCGGTGGTGGCGGAATTTCAAAATGATCCCAACTGTAAAACAAAATCCTCATCGCATTTTTACTTTTAAAGTCATTCAATTGTTTCCTAGTCGCTTTGCTAATATGTAAATTGTTTTCTTTTTGATACAAGTCCTTGGCAAATTTTAGATAAGCTGATATTATATCTTTCAATATTTTTTCGGTAATTGTTTTATCTACGTTTTTATCAATTTCATAGCGTAAAAGAAAACGTTTATGTTCTCTTTCTATTTTATCAAGAAAATACCTTGTTTGCTTTTTAACTGAATCTATCTTAACCATTCCAGAATTGTTCTTTAATAACATGCCCTTATCATTTATTCTTATTACAAATATGATTGGGTCAGATATTGGCGGCGATTCATGACAGTATTGTAATGCCACACTTTGAATTTCATATCCAGCTACTTTATAGTTAAAATGAAAGGTATCAAAACAATCTTGTTGAGTGTAGTTATCGATCACTTCAATAACTTCGTTTGCTGTCGAGTTTAATGGGAATTGAAAAGTTGGGACCTTGTCATTATCTTTCAATAAATAAGCACAATAGTCAAAGTCATTTTTGTCAATAGTTATTTCTTCTCGTTTGCATGAAATACTAGAAAGCGATATTAAGATTATAAAAAGTTGAGATAGCTTTTTCATTCTTCAATAGTATCAAAAGTTATACCTGAAAAATAAGTTGTTATAATTTGATGTACCAAATATTTATTTTGGCACTATTTAAACTTTTCTTCAAGTTCGATTTCAAGTTCAGTTTCCTAAGAATTCCACTCCGGCAAATCTTCCATCCAAATTTTTAATTTGGTCTTCTTTTGAATAACACGTGCATGATTGGACTCCTCTTTTGTGACTAAAGATATGGCTGTTCCAGGATTTTCTGCACGACCAGTTCTACCTATTCTATGAATGTAATCTTTAGGAGATCGAGGCAATTCGTAGTTAATCACGTATGGTAAGAATTCTATGTCAATACCACGAGAAAGAAGGTCTGTAGTTACTAGACAACGGACACCAGTCTCTTTACTATTTTTAAAGTCGGCTAAGTTTTTGTTTCTAACTCCTTGAGATTTTTTACCATGAATCGCTTTGGATTTGATTCCGTTTGTGTTGAGCTTATCATTTACATGCTCCACTTGATAAGTAGAAGAACAAAATATCAAAACTTGCTGCATGTCATGTTCTTCGATTAAATGTCTCAATAACACTCCTTTTTTCTCTGGTGTAACTCGATAACCTAGTTGCTTTATGAGCGAGTAATCTTGTTCTTCTTCCTCAATTTCAACCACTACAGGATCATGAAGTAATCCTTCTTGAATGTTTTTAACTTCATTACTTAGTGTAGCAGAAAATAAAAGGTTTTGCTTTTTCTTAGGCAAATGATACAATACTGCATCCATTTCTTCTTTAAATCCCATGGAAAGCATCTTATCTGCTTCATCTAGTACTAGGATTTTACACTCTTTAAGAATCACGGCATTTGATTCTACCAGTTCAATCAAACGTCCTGGTGTAGCAACAAGTACATCTACTGTATTCATTTGCATCATTTGTGGATTGATGCTCACACCACCATAAATAGGCATAGTGATTAATGGCTTGTCTAGTGCTTTAGAAAATGTTTTGATCACGTCACTTACTTGTACGGCAAGTTCTCGAGTAGGTACCATTACCAGCGCACTAATGTGTCTGTTTTTAGAGGTGATTCCTTTTAAATTTTGCAATAATGGTAGCGCATAACCAGCTGTTTTACCAGAACCAGTTTTGGCAATTCCTAAAACATCTTTTCCTTTTAAAATATGAGGTATAACCTGTTCCTGAATAGGAGTAGGTTCCAGTAATCGTTGATCATTAAGGGATTTTAATAGGGCAGGATCGAGACCTAATTTTTCAAAAGACATAAAAAAATATTCTAGCTACAAAGGTAAAGTATTAAGACCTTATTAAACCTTGATCTCGTATCCCTTGCATGTTTTATATTTAACTAAAAAACCACATGGCAAAATTACCTTTTTCCTATTATCAACAAAATGATGTGGTAAGCATTGCAAAAGATCTGATAGGAAAAAAGATCGTTTCAAATATTAATGATGAACTAACCTCTGGTATTATTACCGAGACAGAAGCTTATCGCGGTTATGACGATAAAGCTTGTCATGCTCATTTAGGCAGATTTACTGACCGTACAAAAATCATGTATGAACCTGGTGGTGTAGCCTATGTTTACTTATGCTACGGTATTCATCACTTATTTAACATCATTACTAACTCAAAAGATAATGCAGATGCGATTTTAATTAGAGCCGTAGAGCCACTTGATGGAGTAGAAGTGATGCTGCGACGTCGTAAAAAGGAGAAGCTAGATAAAACACTTACCTCTGGACCAGGAAATTTCAGTAAAGCTTTTGCGTTAAACAAATCTCATTATGGAGCTGCTTTAACAGGAGATAAAGTCTGGATCGAAGAGAATGAAGAATTCCGCTTTCGCGAAAGCGAGATCACCACAAGCAAAAGAATAGGTATTGATTATGCAGATGAAGACAAAGATCTTCCCTGGCGATTTTATTTAAACACTTCTAAATTTGTAAGTAAAAGATAATTAATCTTTAGGCTGCTGCATTTTTTCCACCATCTTAAGTAATACTTTTTTAGGTGTAAAAGGAATAGTTGCGAGCATGGCTTTTTGAGAAAAACTCAAACCAGTTTTGATGTCCATATCACCGTTAAGCATCGCGTCATAACCTGCTTGAGCCACATCTTTAGCACTAGCAGTTTGATCAAATAAGGATGTTTTATCCATTCCAGAGGTCTTACCAAAATCGGTTTCTGTAGCTCCAGGCATTAAATTAGTTACAGTTGCATTAGTCTCAGATAATTCTTGAGAAATTGCATTGCTCAACGATCTAACAAAAGCTTTTGTAGCAAAATAAACCGCTTGCATAGGACCAGGCATCAAGCTCGCTGTAGAAGAAACATTAAGAATTTTACCTGAGTTGCGATTTACAAAATCAGGCGTAAAAAGCCTACACAAATGAGTGAGCGCCATAACGTTTAATAAAATCATATTCTGATCGCTGGACCAGTCTCGCTCATGAAATTTACCTATACCGCCAAAACCAGCATTATTTATTAGATAATCAATTTCAATCCCAGCTTCTTTGATCTCGTCATAAACTTCTTGTGTAGCATCTGGTGCCGTGAGATCTTTTACGATCACATGGACGTTTACCTTATGTTGAGATTCAAGCTTTGATTTAAGTTCGTTAAGTTCTTCCTCGCTTCTAGCAACAATTACTAAATTACCGCCGTTGCTAGCATGGATGTTTGCTAATTCTTTTCCTATACCGCTGCTAGCTCCTGTAATTAATGCTGTTTTCATAATTCCTACTTCTTTTAGTCTTAAAGATAGTAGATGATGCGTAACGCAGCAGTTGATTTATTTCAAATTTAACAAGTATAATTATCCTATTGCAATAGTTAATCTTGCTAGGTAATCATGATGGTCGCCTTTATAAACACATTCTATTTGAAATCCTGCAGCAACAGCATAACTTTTAAGAAGTTCAAAATCCATATACAGCCAGTCAAATAATTCTGACTCTACTTTTTTATATTGTAATGAAAAGCTCACTTCTCCGTAATATTCTTTACTAGAATCTACCCATAAACCTCCATCTTCTGGATCTTCAAAAAGAAATTTTAAATCAGAACTGTCTAAAAGAATTTGTCCATTTTCAGATAGCATATTTTTAAGCAATTCTAGACATAGCGGTACTTTCTCTAATTTTTCAAATATTCCAGTGCCATTCATCAGCAACAAAATGGTATCATAACGACCGTTGTGTTGCCAGATGTTTTCTTTTATAATTGTAGAATTAGGTTTTTGAAGTCTTTGATGGAGCACTTTTATAGCACCATCACTTTGGTCTAAAGCGGTAATATTAAATTTTTTGCTCTCTAAATAAACGCTATGCGATCCAGCGCCAGCGCCTACGTCTAGAACGTTCCCTTTACATAACGACAATGCCTTTTTTTCAATAGGAGGCATTTCTTCATATAATCTAAATAAATAGGGAAGTGGTAAAACATCATCTTCCATGGTAGGACTAAGCACGTGTAAATCTTCTGTATAATTACCGTTATTAAAGTCAATGAGCGCCTTGCCGTATAAATCAGAATGCTTGTCCACCTAATTGTATTTTTAAGCAAAATTAAAACTTCTTATACTTTATATATTGTTATAACTGTTGTTTTTGATCTCGCTTTCGCGAAAGCGAGACTATACTTAGCCTATTAGTTAAACAACGGTTTATTGTTTTAATTGATTGAGAAATTCAGCTCGCTTAGCTCTACTCACTGGTATACTTATGTCACCTTGAAGTACTACATACCCATCGTTTAAATAGCGTTCTACAAAGGACATATTAATGACATATGACTTATGAACGTGGTAAAAATCTTCTATGTTCAATAATTTTTTAAAATGACCTATACTGTGAGAACTAAGCATAGCCTTTCTATTTGATAAATGAATTTTTGTATAACCATCTACGCCTTCAAAATGACTAATAGTTTTTACTTTCACAAATTCAAGTCCTTCGGTAGATGGGATTACAATTTTTTTCTTTTGAAATTTTTGAACGCCCAAGTTTTCAATAAGCAGCTTATTTTTTTCTAAGGCATTTTTATCCTCTATATTACGAGTAGCATTGACAACAGCCTCTACTAAATCTTCGTTATCTATAGGTTTTACTAGGTAACCTATAGCACAGTGCTTTATGGCATCAAGGGCATACTGATCAAAAGCGGTGGCAAAAATTATTTCAAAATTAGGATGTGTAAACTGTTGTAAAATATCAAATCCAGTCATGCCAGGCATCGCTATATCTATAAACACGAGATCGGGCTGGTATTCATTTATAGAATCAAATGCATCTTGAGGTTTGCTAATAGATGCTACTACCTCTAATTCTGGACAGAATCTTTTGATTTTATCGGCAAGTATAGCAATCGCTTTAGGCTCGTCGTCTATAATTATTGTTTTGATACTCATTGTTCTGCTAGGTTTTTAAAAGTCATACAAATTGCCGTTCCAGTGGTAGAGCTTTTTTGGGATCGGTCAACTATGTCATAGCTTATATGCCATTCTTTGCTATCGTTAAGAATTGAAATCCTTTCTTTAATAACCTCACTGCTATGCGCCTTAGTAGTTGTTTTATGTTGTGCATGGAGCTCTTTAGATTTTTTTAAACCTATTCCATCATCAATGATATGTAAGTTATATCCATTTTTAGTACTGTCTTTTTCAAAAGATATTTCTATAAATCCTGGTTCAGGTTTGTGAAAAATACCATGATTAACTGAATTCTCTACCATAGGTTGTAATAGCATGGTAGGGATCACCGTATTATCTGTGTCTAATTCTGGGTCAATAGTTATTTTGTAATTCAGTTTTTCTTCAAATCTCATTTTCTCAATTTCTAGGTATTTATTTAAAAATGAGATCTCTTCTTCTAGGGTAATTTGTTTTTTACGAGAATAATCAAAAAAAAGCCTCATGAGTTTTGAAAACTTAGTCAGATAATGCTCTGAAATTTCTACCTCATTACGTTGTATGTAGTACTGAATGGCATTTAAACTATTGTGCACAAAATGAGGATTGAGCTGACTGCGTAAAGCATTTAACTCACTTTTATGTTGTCTTTTTTGTGCTGCTAGTCTTTCTTCTAGCTTTTCTTGTAGTAACTGATTCTTTCTCTTGTTGAATGTTAGAAATAGAGAAATTATGCCAATGGTGATCACTAACATAAAAATAAAAATGCCTATAAAATAATTGTAATTAGTCATCATACGTTTGTTTTATGCGCAAACCATAAATGAAACAGCCGTACATGATTACATTTATAAATACTAAGACACCACTTACTTGCCATGTTAATCTATTGAGATTAGGTAAAAATAGAACAAATGGCATAGAGTTAATGTGCCAAACAAACAAACCCAATGCTATCCAAAATGGCCTGTGTAATTTGAACTTATTAATGTTATTCTTCAATAAGATTTGATTAAAGAATATAAAAACATTTACCGTTATTATTAATGCAGAAGCTATTGCCAATGCTGGTAATTCATTATTATAGATGCTAACATCATAAAGATTAAGCAGGTAACTTACAACCACGATTATGATGCTTATACTTGCTAAGGCCTTTAATTTAAGATAACTATAAAACCAGTAGATAGCAAAAATAATTGATAGGAGTGTATAAATATCTAAAAGGTATGCAGGGCTGCTATTTAATACCTCCACATAATATTCACTAATTATTTCAATTATAATAGTAAAACCAAAGAATGGTAGAAAAATCCATTCCTTGGTTTTTTTAAGGTGATGCCAATTATTGATGCATACATATGTAGCTAGAACAATTAATAAATAAATAATTGTCAAAGAGGTATAGTAATATGTATAATCATAAACCATATTTTATGGGTATTGTAATCCATTAGGTGGCATTCCAGAGTTTCCTTTATTTAGCCCATCAGCTCCAGGTAGGTTAGGTTCTACAATGGCACCTCCATCGTCACCTTGTAATTTTTTAACTCCAGCAAAACGACCTGTTCCATAAAAGAAGACAGTCGTTTGTGCTTTTCCATTTTTTTGAGGTGCTTTAGAACCTAAGTAAACACGTATTCCTAAATTATCATACTTTTTGTCCTTTCCATATTGTTCCACGTAGTTAATGTAGTTTTTGAGTTCTTCTATGTCAAACCATACTTCTCTAGTGTCTTGATAAACTTCACCAGACTCAGTAAGAAGTGAGTCTCGAGAACCTTGGTATAAAAATCTTACGTAGTTTTCTTCTAACTCGTTAGCCTCTTTGTGATTGATACGTCCGGAAGTATTTTCCCAGTTTTCAGCAATTTGTTCTGGTGTAAGTGTTTCACAATTGTTTTCTACACAAGATGTAACAGCTAGCATAACTGCTATTACTGCAATTGTTTTAAAAATAATTTTTTTCATTTGGGTTGATTTAAAGATTAGAGTGTGTAATTTAAGGATTCTATTTAAAGTTAAAATTCTATTTCTTCAGCAATAATTTTAAGCACATCATATTTACCAATGCTTGCAATAGCGCTGTTGATTCCAGGTGCTAGCTGTTCATGAGATTTGAACTGAGCAAGTAATGATTCTAGGTAAGCTGTAAAGTCATTATTCTTATCGTAATTAATCATTCCAGCGTCCTTAGCAGGTATCATGATTTGTTTGATCATTGCTCTTACTGTTTCAATTTTTTGCTCCAATTCATTGAGTTTGTCGCTCAACAATTGTTGTATAGGTTGTACTGTTGCAAGAGCAGCCTGACGTTTTACTTTTGAGCTTGTTCGTTTTTTTTTATCAATTGAGTTCATATTATTCAAGATTGCAGCACGATATCCTGAAATCTCAGCTGTTTCTCTATAACCGTACTTTTTGAGCATGTCCTCTAGATTTTTTATGAATGTCATCCATAAATCAATTATCTCAATATGTTGTGTTTGGAATTTATCAACAAATAGAGATACTTTAAATAGTTCCTCCTTAATTTGGGACGCTGGTTCTATAACTGATTTTCTCATTATTATTATTCTGGTGTTAATACAGAGGTTCTATCTCCATTTTCATCTTCAGAGGTATGCCATTCCATGCCGTCTTCAAATAGTTTTAACTTGATTCGTACAATATTTTCATTAGGTATGTCTCTTAATTTGGACGCCTCGACAATTACTTGAGCATTTTCTAATGTGTTAGTTACTTGTCTTGTTTTCACATCTTCATAGACTTTATTTTTGAGAATTTGACGGTATTTATTAATCATATCTTCACGCTCGTTTACAGAAACTTTATCCATCTCAATAGCATCAGTAAAAGCAGCTGTCATCTTTTCTTCGTATTTTAAAAAGGCGATTTCCTTTGATTCGTTTGCTTTCATTTCCTTTTCTAATTCTTTTGATTTTTTTGCAATCTCTGAGTTCAAAAATCTTGAGGTCTCTCGTGAAAAGGAAGATACTTTTGCAGCATCTTTCATACTTTGGTAAGTGCTGCTGTTAAATGATTTATTATCAATAGGTTGATAATCCTCTACAGCCTGCTCATCAAAACTATCTATAGCTACAGGTATATCTAGTTCCACATCTTGCGCCCTAAATCTAGGGATAGGGAAGTGTTTTAAAATGTTATCACTTGCATAAGCCTGCGCGATCTTGGCAGACTCAACGTCTGCCATTACACGCGCTTGGTTCACGCCAGAGATTAATGTTCCTAAATAATCTTTAAGCTTTACCATAGTTGGTTGGTTTTAGTTTCCAGAAGGTTGCGCTACAATTGCTCCTTCTAGAATGTTTAGTAATTTTTCCATTCCTTCAGGCATCTCGTCTTGTACCACTTTAATTTTTACACCCATGTGAAAGGTCTTATCCACTTTACTTCCTTGACGAGTATTGCGTTGGTAAGATATATTGGTCTTAAGATTTACAGTATTAACGTTTTCATTGAAGTTAAAAGAACCAGCAAAGGAATAATTCTTATTCGTATTCTTATTAGTCATTGAGGCACTGGTTCCAAATTTAAACTGAGTTCCCACGCGACTATATTCCATACTGGTAATTTTTGCATTGAAGTCTATATTACCTTCCTCAACGCGGATAAAAGGAATAGGCATCATCGTTAGAATAGGAACTTCTAACTTCATCTCTTCAAAAACAGCTGGAACAGAAGAAATATCTTCGGTAGTAATATCAAATTCACCACCAGTTCCTGCACCTCCTATTCCAGGGACATCAGTAGCTGCTGTGATATTATTCGTTCCATCGGCACTATATGAAATTGTCAATATTGCACCTCCAGAGTCTATTGTGGCAACTGTAACAGATAAACCTGAGACGCTCAATACATCGCCTACTTCGTAATCACTTCCACCAGTTTTTATGGTAATATCGTCAAGTTTATCGACAACTCCTGGTTGATAAGGTTGTACCATTTTAGGATATTTAAAACTCACATAAATAGGCTCTCCTGGTGTAATTTCTCCAGTTGTTTCATCTTCACTATCTGGAGTGAATCCTACACTTTTCACAAAATCTACAGTAGATAATGCGGCTTTACTCTGAGCATCTACTATTGCTCCTAACGGACCTCCAATAAGAGATGAAAAGTTTAGGTCAGATAATTCTTGACCTGGGTTGTAATTTGATGGACTATTTGCCATAATAAATATTTTTTAATTGGTCCCTACTCGTTGAAACAGGCTTTTCGGGCTCGACCTGAAATTGATCTCGTAGATCAATATGAGTGAAGGAGAAATATCATGGAGCGCTGTTACCACGTTATCCATAATTACTGACAAAAGTTCTAGTTTTTGCCAATTCATAAAAGTGTCATTCCATGATTGGTAGCTTTGAAACGATAAGCTTTTGAATTTTAAAAAATATTCACCAATTCATGTCTAAATTAAAGGAAAGAAAAGCCGGGCAATTTCTCGCCGCGGCTCCTTCCCCTAAAATTGTATTTCTTAACTTTCAATGAACAGTGCAAATATGAATAGTATAAAAAGTTTACTAAAGCTGCATTTGAATATCGGTAGATTTGAATCTATCATCGGTAGTTTTAAACAAATAAATTGCTGCCAGCTTGTCACTATTCTTTAATTGGTATAAGGCTTGAAATGGTGGAAATGTTATTGAGAAGTCCGCTTTCGCGAAAGCGGAATATTTAACCTTATAAATAGAACAAAATAATATTATGTCACAAAAAGGAACCATTAACGTAGCGGTAGAAAATATTTTCCCGCTTATTAAGAAGTTTTTATACAGCGATCACGAGATTTTCTTGAGAGAACTCGTTTCTAACGCAACTGATGCGACTCTTAAATTACAACACCTTGCTAGAATAGGAGAGGCAAGTGTGGAATTAGGAGATCAAAAAATTGAAATTAAAATCGATAAAGAAGGTAAAAAACTTCATATTATTGATCAAGGTCTAGGAATGACCGAAGATGAGGTGCAAAAGTACATCAACGAGGTAGCTTTTTCTGGAGCTGAAGAATTCCTAGAGAAATATAAAGACACCGCAAAGGATAGTGGTATTATAGGGCATTTTGGTTTAGGTTTCTATTCTGCTTTTATGGTCGCAGATCAAGTAGAGATTATCACTAAGTCATTTAAAGATGAACCAGCGGTGCACTGGACTTGTGATGGATCGCCTAATTATACTATCGAGCCAGCAGAGAAAGAAAACTTTGGTACGGAAATTATTTTACATATCTCAGATGACGAAACTGAGTTTCTAGAAGAAAGTCGTATTAATGAGTTACTGAATAAATACAACAAGTTCATGCCAGTGCCGATTAAGTTTGGTACTAAAACAGAAACTTTAGAAAAGCCTGAAGGAGCAAAAGAAGAAGATCCAGCACCTACTCAAGAAGTAGATAATATTATTAATAATCCTGATCCAGCATGGACAAAGCAACCAGCAGATTTAGAAGATCAAGATTATAAAAATTTCTACCGTGAGTTGTATCCTATGCAATTTGAGGAGCCGTTATTTAATATTCACTTAAATGTAGATTATCCTTTCAACTTAACGGGAATATTATATTTCCCTAAGATGACACAAGATCTAAATGTGCAAAAGGATCGCATACAATTGTATCAAAATCAAGTTTTTGTTACGGATAATGTAGAGGGAATCGTTCCAGAATTCTTGACTATGTTGCGTGGTGTAATTGATTCACCTGATATTCCATTAAATGTTTCTCGTTCATACCTACAAGCAGATGGTGCTGTAAAGAAGATCTCTAGCTACATCACGCGTAAAGTGGCAGATAAGCTGAAAAGTCTTTTTAATGAAGATAGAAAAGCTTTTGAAGAGAAATGGAACGATATTAAAATCGTGATTGAATATGGAATGTTGAGTGAAGATAAATTCTTTGATAAAGCAGATAAGTTTGCCTTGTACCCAACTGTAGATGGCGATTATTATTTATGGGATGAGTTAGTAGAAAAAATTAAACCAGCTCAAACCGATAAGGATGATAAAACGGTGATTCTTTATGCATCTAACAAAGAAGAACAACACTCTTATACTGCTGCAGCAAAGAAAAAAGGTTATGAGGTGTTGTTGCTAGATTCACCGATTGTATCGCATTTAATGCAAAAATTAGAATCTTCTAAAGAGAATATCTCTTTTGTAAGAGTAGATGCAGATCATGTAGATAATTTGATAAAGAAAGAAGAAGAGCAGATTTCAAAACTTTCTGACGAAGAAAAAGAAGCACTTCAAAAGACAATCACTGAAACAATTGCAGACACAAGCTACACCGTACAAGTAGAAGCGATGAGCAGTGACGCAGCTCCATTTATGATTACACAACCAGAATTTATGCGTCGTATGAAAGAGATGCAAGCAACCGGTGGCGGTGGTATGATGGGCTTCGGTAATATGCCAGATATGTACAATCTTGTTGTTAATGGTAACAGTGACCTAGTACAATCTATCTTTAATGAAAAAGATGAAGAGAAAAAATCTGGATTGATACAGCAAGCTGTTGATCTTGCCAAATTATCTCAAGGTTTACTGAAAGGTGAAAAGCTAACAGAATTTGTTTCTAGAAGTTATGAGCTGATTAAATAAGAGGTGTTTATCCTATAAGAGTAAAGAGCTTATCTGTTACAGATAAGCTCTTTTTTTATGATTATTATGTATGGTAATTTTATTCTCCAGAAAGATCGGTACTTTCAAAAGCACCAGCATCTGGATCAGTAAGGTCTCTTGTAACTCCAGAAATATCTAAAGTAGTATCTGTTGTTGGGTTTGCGATACCATTGGCACCACCTGTATCATCAATTCTTAGTTTAAAAGCATCTACATCTTCAAATAGTGGATCCATATTTAGAATACATTCTTGATAAAAGTTGACATTATTAAAGTCGTAATTAGGTAAACTGTCAAAATTATTTGAGATATCATTAAAACGGATTAAGGAGTTCTCAAACTTAAAATTAAAAGCAGAAATCCCATCATCTAAAAGTGCTAGCTCGATATTGCGATCACCATAAATAATACAATTTGTAAAATTAGCAGCGAGTAAATCTGCTGTAAAGTCTGTATTGGGTATGGTGTTAGAAAGAAATAAAGTAGCATCTTGTCTGAAACTGCCATTCCAATAATTGGAAATAGTACAATTATTAAAGTTATAGGAACCACCAAAACGAGCGATAATAGTAGACTGACCTGAATTATGAAAAATAGAGTTGCTTGCTTCTATGGAAGCAGTTGTTCCTATCAAGGCAGAATTAGAACAGTTCAAAATTTGCGAATTATTAATTTTTAAAGTGGCACCATTAGAAGCTGGATTGTTATTGTCCATAATAATTCCCACGCTGGCATTTTTTATGGTAGCATAATTAATCTCGTGATCTTTACTTCCACTAGTTAACCATATGGCAGCCCATTGTCCAGCAACATCATCATACGCAGGTTCTAAACGATCACCTTCAAAAATCACTTCATTTTCTAGTTCTTCTGTCATGGAAAGTGCTCCATTTACTTTTAAGGTAGCCTCATTTGCAACTATAATACCGCTTTGATTATGAAAATGCAGTCTAGCTCCAGGATCAATTGTTAGTGTTTTGTTAGATGCCACTCCAGCAAAACCATAAATAACATAAGGTTTTTCATTAGTAAAATTTAGTTCACTGTCATCTAAGAAAAACCCAGATATTCTTAACTCATTTCCGTCAGCATCAGTATCGAGAAGTATCGTTTCTTGAATTCCCATAGCGTCTCTTTCTGGGAAAAGGAACACAGCATCTTGTATTAAAGTTACTAATTCTACTTTTTGCAGGTTTCCACCAGAGTCAAATTCAATCGTGTCTTCATATAAAAACTCAGTGTCTGAAGTGAAATCCATAATATCAACCGTAGTTTCTACAAATACAAACATGGAGTCTTTTGCAAGTAATTCTACATCTTCAAAAACTTGTCCTGGTACACCATCGACTGAGATACGGTATTTAGAATTAGTGCCTTGAGCAAGTGCTACTCTAGGTATAACAATATCGTCGCTACTGTTATTATAGACTTTAAAAGTTCTAGTACTGGAACCTATAGATGAAAAAACGGTGTCTAAATAAATTGTATCCTGAGAAAACGTCAAATCTCCTGTACTTGCAGAAAATTCAAAATCATTTCTACAAGAAGAAATAAGTACAAAAGTGATGAAGCAAAGTAAAGCAGTAACTATATATTTCATAAAGTTTCAAATAAGTCTCTTATCTCTTGAGATATTTTAACAGGTTTTCCAGTTTTGTCTATCGCGCACCAGTCTGAAGTTGTTTTTGCAAGTAAATCCATGCTGCTCGCATTATATATTTCTATAAAACGTTGATAACGTACGTTTGTTGCTCTACCTACTTGAGTACGTAAAAGAATTTCATCTCCTAGAACCGCTGCTTTTTTATACTCAATACAGTGCTTAAGCATGATCCAGCCATAGGTGTCTAGCATTTCTGATGTTCCTACGGTTTGCCAGTGTTCACTTGCCACATCAGCCGCCCATTGTACATAAACCACATTGTTGACATGGTTGAGATCATCTATTTCTGAAGCCTTAACAGTTCGTTTTTTTTCAAAAACTGGTAATTTAGTATCAATCACTACTGAGTAATTTCTATTTCAAACATCTTAGGCCATCTCTTACCAGTAATAAATAGACGGTCGTTCTTTTTGTCGTAAGCAATACCATTTAATACATTTTCATTTTCAGAATAATTCGGTATTTCTTTAACGATATGACTCATGTTTATAGCTTTTTCCACTTTTCCGTTTTCTGGATTGATTACCATAATTACGTTAGTGGTATAAACATTTGCATAAATCTTACCATCTATCCATTCTAATTCATTGATTTTTGATACAATACGATCGTTAGTCACTACTTCAATGTAACTTAGCTCTTCGTATGTATTAGGATCAATTTTCCAGATTTTAGAACTTCCATCGCTTTTATATAAATACGTTCCGTCATTAGTAAGTCCCCAACCTTCTTTACTTAGATTGTACTTGAATTCGTCTAGTTTATTAAGACCTAAATCATAGACATAACCTACTTTACTTTGCCAGGTGAGCTGATATACTTTATCATTTAAAATGGTCATTCCTTCTCCAAACTGGCTTGCAGGTAGATCGATTTTCTTTAAAGTCTCACCAGTTTCAACACTCGTTATTCTTAGATCACTTTCACGAAATTGACCTGTGCTTTCATATAGAGAATCGCCATAAAATTCTAATCCTTGAGTATAGGAAGCAGTATCGTGGTCATACGTATTGATCACCTTGTACTTATATATTTTCACTTTCTCTTTAGGCATTCTTTTAACTTTGGTAGCTACCGTGGTATTCATACCATTTTTATAAACTGTAGCCTTAAAAGTTAGGTTACCATAAGGTTGATTTTTCAGCTTTCGCGAAAGCGAGACCTCATCACCACCTTTTATAAAAGCAGCATTTTGAGTCCATATGACACTATCGACACCTATAGATGCTGCATCTACCAAAGATATTACTACTGTATCCTCTTCGGTCCAGTTCAATTTTGAATTGGTAATTTCTAGTTTGTAATTTTCTTTAAACGTTTCTATGTCGGTTTTGCAGCCTGATAATGAGAGTGCTGCAATCAGTAATAAAAAAGAATACTTCAATTTCATAATATGATTTTATCAAGGCGAAAGATAGCTATAAAAAAGCATGGTAAAAACCTTTGTGTAAGTAAAACTAGACTGTATATTTGCACCGGGCAAGTCCTACACAACCAGCTCCTGCTGAACTCCTCCAGGGCGGGAACGCAGCAAAGGTAAGCGGTCGTAGCGGTGTGATGTAGGTAGCTTGCCTTTTTTTATGCCTTTTAGTGAAATCTAATCAACTGATTTAAAAGAGTTTATGAAAAAAGTAGTTCTAGTTACTGGTGGTTCTTCTGGTATAGGAAAAGCAATCGCCTTATTTCTTCAAGATAAAAATTACACCGTTTACGGTACCAGTAGAAATCCATCTCGTTATCCAGATAGTCCAGTGGCGCTGCTTGCGCTAGATGTTCAAGATCAGGCATCTATTCAAAAAGCTGTAGATACTTTAATTCAAAAAGAAGGTCAGATAGATATTCTTATCAATAATGCAGGCGTAGGAATTACGGGACCTATGGAGGAAACTCCTATTGATGAGGTAAAAAACGCTATGGAAACTAATTTCTATGGTCCGTTGCGCGTTTTGCAAGCTGTTTTACCTCAAATGAGAGCTCAAAAAAGTGGTCGTGTCATTAATATTACCAGTATCGCAGGTTATATGGGATTACCTTATAGAGGTATTTACAGTGCTAGCAAAGGAGCATTAGAAATCGCTACTGAGGCCTACCGTATGGAATGTGCGCATTTAAACATTCACTTTAGCAACGTAGCGCCAGGAGATTTTGCTACTAATATCGCTGCAGGAAGATTTCATGCACCAGTAGTTTCTGGGTCTGATTATGAAGCTGGTTATGCGCATACTTTAAAGCTAATTGACGAGCACGTAGACGATGGACAAGATCCCATTAAAGTTGCCACAAAGATTTACGAGATTTTACAAAAAGAAAACCCTGGCATTCATTATAAAGTAGGAAGCTTTTTGCAAAAGTTTTCTATTGTGCTCAAGAAAATATTGCCTGAGAAAATGTATGAGAACATGTTGAAGAAACATTATGGCCTATAAGTATGAATTTTAAAGTAGCCCATTTCTTCCCACCTATGACTAGAATTTTAGGTGTACTTATTTTTGTAATAGGTATTATAGGAATCGTTACAAATGGTCTTCAGGTTATTTTTATTGCATTAATAGGATTTGCCATTGTGTTTTCTACTAAAGGTGTTTTAATAGACGTTACTAATAACAAACTAAAAGAGTACAACAGCTTTTTCTTTATAAAATTTGGTAAATGGCAATCCTTTGATAAGTTTCCGCACATTACGGTTTTAGAAATTACAGAAAAAACTAGTGTAAGTAGTCATACGACTTTAGTAAGCGCTTCTTCACGCGAAATGGTTTATAGAATTACTTTGCTTAGTAAAAGTCATTATCAAAAATTGTTACTACAGCAATTAAAGGATAAAGAAAAAGCACATCAAGAAACAGAAAAACTGGCTGATTTGATAGGTCTAAGAAAGGTAACATTTAGTCCTGGCGCTTATGTGGATTGATTAAATTATTCCGCTTTCGCGAAAGCGAGAAAATGATCAATCTTTTTTAAATGGCTCTAACAACTGACTGCCAAAATCATCAGGATAATCTTCATCGCCTGGAAACCCTAATTCTAATTCGGCTTGATGGTAGGGAATATGCGCTGTACCAAATAGGTAATCCCAAACGCTGAGAGAAAGGCCATAATTGACACCGTATTTAGCACCTTCTGGTAACTTTCTTGCGTGATGCCATAGGTGCATTTTGGGGTTGTTTAAGATATATTTAAAAGGTCCGTAATCCCAGTTTAAATTGGCATGATTCAAATGTCCAATTAATACAGCAATCATATGGATTACAATAAACTGATTGATCCCAAAACCTATCATTGCAAGCGGTAAATATTGCAGCGCTTTATAAACAATGGTCTCCATAAAATGAAAACGGAACTGCGCGGCAAATCCCATTTCTTTCACACTATGATGTACTTTGTGAAATTCCCATAAAAAAGGAACTCTGTGCAGCAATCTATGAATGTTCCACTGGATAAAATCTGCTATAACAAACATGATTAATAACTGCACCCAAAACGGAAAACTACTTACTTCAATAGCTACTAGATTTGTGATGCCTATACTTGCAAGACCATCATTAAATAATTCTACAAAGACGTCAGAAACTGCATTGTAACCGATTAAAGAGAACAAAAAGAAATTAAAAAAGAGGTAAAATAAATCTAACCAAAAATCTTTACGCATTACTTTCTGATTCTTTCTCCAAGGCAACCAGATTTCTAAAGCAAATACTAATACCGAAACCGCTAGTAACCAATAAAAATAATTGGTCCACGAGGGATTCATGATTTCTTTCCATAAGTAGGATGCATATCCATTAAAGGAATTGATAAAAACGTCTACGTATTTTTCCATTAGTATTTCAGTCGTTTGTAGAAACGTAAAATTACTACATAAGCGGCACAACGAAAACGTTGTATGATATTAGGATTCTATGATGGTATAAAATGAACTTCTTATTTTATTTTTACGTTCAAATTACCTCTTTATGAAAAATTTCCTTTATTTATTATTTATCGCAATAGCTATCGTTTCTTGTAAGGAAAACGAAAAGCAACCTATAGAAAGGGTTATTGAAAAAGAGCAAGCATACTTTGACTGGAGTGCTGCAAACGTTTACTTCTTGCTTACCGATAGGTTTAATAACGGAGATGCTTCTAACGATAAAATCATCGATCGATCTCAAGAAACTGGAAAGTTAAGAGGTTTTGAAGGTGGCGATTTTGCAGGGATTATTGAAAAAATAGATGAAGGTTATTTTACGGATTTAGGGGTAAACGCGATATGGTTGACACCTATATGGGAACAAATTCACGGTGGAGTAGATGAAGGAACCGGATTTACTTACGCCTTTCATGGGTATTGGGCAAAAGACTGGACAGCAGTAGAACCATCTTATGGAACTATGGAAGAGTTTAAAACCTTAGTAGAAAAGGCACATGAAAAGGATATCAGAATTTTACTAGACGTGGTAATTAATCATACTGGTCCGGTAACTGATCAAGATCCTGTATGGCCCGAAGAATGGGTACGTACTGGTCCTGGATGTTCTTATCAAGATCAAGCAACTGCTGTTACTTGTACGTTAACTAACAATTTACCTGATATTAAAACAGAAAGTACAGAAGAGGTCGACTTGCCAGAACATCTCGTGGCAAAATGGAAAGAAGAAGGAAGATATGAGCAAGAAATTAAAGAATTAGATGCGTTTTTCTCCAAATCAGGATTGAAAAGAACTCCTGTAAATTACTTAATAAAATGGGTGACCGATTATGCCCGTGAAACTGGTGTTGATGGTTTTAGAATAGACACCGTTAAGCATGTAGAAGAATCCGTCTGGGCAACTTTTAATGAACAAGCAAGACTAGCTTACGAGCAGTGGAAAGAGAACAATCCTACTAAAACCATTCATGATGATAATTTCTTTATCCTTGGAGAACTTTATGGCTATTCTGCTGTGAATGGTAGGTCTTATGGTTTTTCAAGTGGTGACGTCGATTACTTTGATTCTGGTTATGATGCAATGATCGATTTTGGATTCAAGTATTTTGCAAATGAAGATTATCAAAAGCTCTTTAAACAATACGATAGCATTAGAAAAAACTTGTTGACAGAAAAACCAAATGATCCAGCTTATTTTATGAATTACATCAGCTCTCATGATGATGGACAACCATTTGATCCTAGAAGAGAACGAGCGATGGAATCTGCTACAAAGTTGATGTTATCGCCAGGTATGTCACAAATTTACTATGGAGATGAAAATGCAAGATCATTAGTGGTGGAAGGAACTGTAGGAGACGCGACTTTAAGATCAGTAATGGATTTTGATAAAGGGAATCGAGAGGTTTTAAAGCACTGGCAGCAATTAGGTAAATTTAGAAACGAGCACAAGTCTGTAGGCGCAGGCGAGCATTTTTCCCTTGCTCATGAAGGAGAAGGAACACTGGCGGCTCGATTCTATAATAAAAACGGTCATGAAGATATTGTTCTCATAGGAGCCGGATTGCCAGATGGATTGATGGAGATAGATGTTACAAAAGTCTTTCCTAAAGCAAAACGTCTACGCAATGCTTACACCATCAAGAAATTGCCTGTGGTGAATGGAAAAGTTACTGTTATGGTTAAGAATGGAGTAGTGTTGCTGGAGAAGATGTAGCGATCCATCATAATTATAGCTTATTTTTAACTTTAATGATGTAGAATTCAGCAATTTTTGTATTGTTAATTTCAACAGATGAAAACCTATTTCAAAAAATTCAATTTAAGATACCGCAAATTCAAATTAGGGTTAAGTCCTCAGCAAAACTTATTTTATGGTTTTCTAACTTATGTTTTAGTTGGTTTCATTTTACTGTCTCTACCATGGTTGCAAAAAACAGATACTTCTTTAATCGATAATTTATTTATTGCTACAAGTGCAGTTTCTACGACAGGATTAGTCACTGTTAGTGTTTTTGATTCTTATAATTTTGCTGGACAATTTGTAGTCATGTCACTATTTCAACTGGGCGGAATAGGCTACTTAACTTTTACCACTTTTATGCTTCTTTCCACAACTAGGCGAATAACCCACTGGCATAAAAGACTTCTTAATACAGAGTTTACCTTACCTACCACTATAAAGATCAAAGATTTTTTAAAATCTGTTGTCATTTTCACTTTAGTAATGGAAACTATAGGTGCAATTTTATTTTTTATGGCATTTTATTCCGATGGAATGCCAGTAGGAGAGGCGATCTGGAATGCGGTTTTTCATAGTGTCAGTGCTTTTTGTACTGCTGGTTTTAGCCTTTTCAATAGTGGTTTTACGGAGTATGTAGATGATGGTTTTGTAAACTTTATAATTGCTTTTCTAGCTATCGCTGGTTCTTTAGGATTTATAGTAGTTACTGATTTAGTAATGTGGATTAAAGATCGTACGCATCAATTAAGCTTTACTTCCAAAATTATTTTCATAGGTTTTGCATTCTTATTAAGCACAGGCTTTTTATTTATGTACCTTTTTGAACCGACCATTACCGCATTGTCAGGCTCAGAAAGACTTTATGCAGCCTTTTTCCAGACGATGTCAGCAATGACTACCGTTGGTTTCAATACAGTAGATTTTGGAGCTTATTCTTTACCGATTATTCTAGTTACCATTTTTCTCATGTATGTAGGTGCATCACCATCAGGAACTGCAGGAGGAATTAAAATAACGACACTTACAGCTGTTTTTTCTATTATGAAAAGTAGGCTTCAAGGTTCTAAAAACATTACGTTTTTAGGCCGAAAGATTCCATTTGAACGGCTGTACATTGCAACTTCATCCTTTATTTTTTATACATCGCTCATTTTTCTATTTACATTAGCCTTGACATTTTCAGATAATTTTGGTTTAGAAAAAACCTTATTTGAAGTAAGTTCGGCATTAGGAACCGTAGGACTGAGCATGGGAATTACCGGTGATCTTTCTATTTGGGGAAAAGCAATTATTGTTCTCATTATGTTCATAGGCCGATTAGGAGTTTTAACCTTTGGATTAGCAATCTGGTCTAAATCTATTAAGACTGAAGAGCCACATTTTTTAGAAGGTGATATTGCAGTTTAAATCTTATGGTATCTCGCTTTCGCGAAAGCGGAACAATCCACAAAAGTTCCATGACAAACTATTATATTTAGAGACTTAACAATCTTTACATATGAAATACGTTATTTATGCACTTTCTATACTTACTCTTTTAAGTAGCAAAGAAACTGTAGATTCAGAATCTTTTCCTGAGAATAATGAAAAGCAAATTGAGGTAGTTGGAGATCAAATCTCAACACCTCAACTCACCCTAGAACAAGCAAATAATTTAGCGCAACTGCCTTTGCATTGCATCGAGACCGAATATCCTAATAAAATGGGACATGTTACTGCAAGTCCGGAAGATCAAAAGCGCCCAAGCGTACAACATCCTGTTTTTTACGGCTGTTTTGATTGGCATAGTGCAGTTCATGGTTACTGGAGCGCGGTGACTTTATTAAAACAATTTCCGGAGTTAGAAGCTCGTGAGGAGTTACTTGAAAAAATAAACCGCAACCTCACAGCTGATAATATTAAAGTAGAAATTGCGTATTTAAACACTAAGGATAACAAAACTTTTGAACGAACTTATGGTTGGGCGTGGTTACTCAAATTACAGCAAGAATTAGATACTTGGGATTCAAAAGAAGGGAAAGAATTTGCTGAGATTTTACAACCTCTTACTGATGTGATCGCACAGCGATATGTGGAATACTTACCTAAATTGAATTATGCCATAAGAGTAGGAGAGCATTCAAATACAGCTTTTGGGATGGCATTTGCTTATGATTATGCAGTTCATGCACAAAACGAAGCTCTTCAATCAATTATAGAAATTAAAGCAAAAGAATTTTATAGCAATGATGCCAGTTGTCCGATTTCTTGGGAACCTAGCGGCTATGATTTTTTATCACCTTGTCTTGAAGAAATAGATATCATGCGACGTGTTTTAACTGCTGAAGAATTTCATGCATGGGTAAACGATTTTTTACCTGGAATCGAGAGCGGCAAATTAGATGTCGAGATAGGAAAAGTATCAGATCGTAGCGATGGAAAACTAGTTCACATCGATGGCTTGAACCTGAGTCGTGCTTGGGTACTTTATGGACTTGCAGCTCAATATCCAGAATACAACAACCTCACTGAAATAGCCGATGCCCATATCACAAACACCTTACCCAATCTAGTGGCAGATGATTATGCCGGCGGACATTGGTTAGGAAGTTTTGCTATTTATGCATTGCAAAATGCGTCAAATGCTGAATAAGCTATTTAAAAATATAGGTCCTGCAACTTTAATTGCAGCAGCATTTGTAGGGCCTGGAACGGTCACTATTTGCACGCTGGCAGGAGCAAACTATGGTTACAGCCTATTATGGGCAATGTTGCTTTCTATTTTTGCTACTATCATTTTGCAAGAAATGGCAGCGCGTTTGGGATTGATTACTGGCAAAGGATTACCAGAAATCTTACGTGGTGCGATCTCTAATAAGATCATAAGAATCACGCTTATTATATTAGTTCTTGCAGCTATCGTGGTAGGTAATACCGCTTATGAAGCTGGAAATTTAAGCGGTGGCGTATTGGGGCTGCAAATTATTTTTGGCGAGCAATGGTATTTTCCATTGTTGTTGGGTTTGATCGCTTTTGGATTACTCTTTTATGGTAATTATAAAGTATTAGAAAAAGTGCTCATATCGTTAGTAGTTATTATGGGTGTTTCATTTATCGCGACAGCTGTAGCTATAGGTCCTGATATCACAGAAATTTTTAAAGGACTTTTAACTCCCGAAATTAATAGCAATAACATTCTCACCATCGTAGGTTTGATAGGTACGACAGTAGTTCCTTATAACTTGTTTTTACACGCCTCGCTAGTCAGTGAAAAGTGGAATAATAGAACAGATTTGAGTGCTGTACGCAAGGATACAATTATAAGTGTTGTCCTTGGAGGACTGGTTTCTATGTCTATTATAATTGCAGCAACCGCATTGCAAGGTCAACAGGTTTCTAACGGCGCAGCGCTTGCTACTGCTCTAGAACCTATTTATGGATCTTGGGCAACTTACGTATTTTCTATTGGAATTCTAGCTGCAGGAATCACGAGTGCAATTACAGCACCTCTTGCAGCCGCCTACGTAGTTAAAGGTTGTCTAGGCTGGAAAGGAAATATGAAAAGCTGGTCGTTTAGAGCGGTGTGGATGTTTATTCTCATCGTTGGAATCGTATTTTCAAGTATAGGATTAAAACCGCTAGACATCATCACATTTGCACAAATCGCAAACGGATTGCTACTTCCTATTATTGCGATTTTACTGCTTTGGCTGGTGAATCAAAAGTTATTAGGGTCGTTTTCAAATAACTTATGGCAAAACATTATTGCATTTATAGTGATATTAATTGCCATAGGATTAGGAGCAAAAACACTTTTTAAAGTCTTCGGAATACTATGATAACGATCGATTTAAATTGTGATCTCGGTGAAGGAATGAAGAATGATGCGATGCTTATGTCACACATCAGTTCGTGCAATATCGCTTGTGGTGGTCATTATGGCGATGAAAATTCCATTGCTCGTACTTTACAATTGGCTCTGAAACATAACGTGAAAGCTGGTGCGCATCCATCATTTGAAGATCACGAGAATTTTGGTCGTGTGTTTAGGGATATTTCTAGATCTCGCTTTCGCGAAAGCGTAACTCAACAAATACATCTTTTTCAAGAAACAGCTAAAGAGGAAGGAGTGAAGATGCATCACATAAAAATGCACGGTGCGTTGTATCATGCGACTGCAAACAGAGAAGATTTTTCTGACTGGTTAGTAGAATTGATGCTAGAGTTTTATCCGGAAACCATTCTTTATGTGGCGCCTCAGTCTATTCTAGAACAAAAATGTCAGTTAAATGGAATTCCATATTGGAAAGAAGGTTTTGCAGATCGTCTTTATGATGATGGTAAATTAGTTTCCAGAACTGAACCTGAAGCTTTGATTACTAATTATCAAACCGCTGCACGACAAATAGAGCAGATGGTAAAAGAGCAAAAGGTAACGTCTAATAAAGGTATCGAAACCAACTTGTGCATAGATACGATTTGTATTCATGGAGATAATTTGGAATTGACTAAAGACTTAACGCAATTAGTAGCGCAATTGAAATCAAATCATATCAGCATTGGGTAAAAGCGAGGTCATCTTTCATAATTACAATGAGAATTCTGTTTTAGTAAGTTGGAACGAGAATACGATAGATATTATTCCTCAACGATCTGCTTTTGAAATGGAAGTTAAAAAGGTGTTTACTGATATAATCGTTAATCATGGCGCATATTCCATATTATTATTGTGGAAAAAGAAAATCCATCATAGCAATGTTATTGATCAATTAAAGAAATTTCTGACTGACATAAAAACATATGAGGCAAATGGAATTTCCTGGAGGTTGCCTATTTATTATGAGCTAGAAAACGAATTAGTTGATTCTTTGAGTGAATTTTCTAAAGAAGAGATTATTTCTAAACACCAAGAAACAATTTTCACAGTTGATTTTATAGGCTTTTTACCGGGATTCCCTTATTTAAAAGGCTTGGATTCAAGTCTTCAATTGCATCGTAAATTTACACCAGCTTTACAAGTAGCTGTGGGAACAGTTGCTATTTCTAATGAATATTGTGGAATTTATCCATCCCAAAGTCCAGCAGGATGGCACATTTTAGGTAATTGTCCGTTGCCTATGTTTGATATAAGAAATGATCAACCTAGTTTGCTTGTGGCAGGAGATCGCGTGCAGTTTTATGCTATTTCAAAAGAAGAACACAGCTCGATGAAAAACCAAATAGCAAATGAAAGTGTGACCCTAAAAAGCTTTCAGATAGATGGGTAATATGACTATTATAAAACCAGCATTTTATTGCTCCATTCAAGATCTAGGTAGAATATATTACCGTCATTTAGGAGTTCCGCACAGCGGCGTTATGGATGAGGTTTCTGCTGGTTATGCAAATGATTGTCTGGAGAATGAAAAAAGTTCAGCTGTTATAGAAATCATAGCAGTAGGAGGAACTTATATCTTTTCTGAACCTACTTTTATTTGTATCACTGGAGCAAAAACTACGGTAAAACTAAATTCCATAGCAATAGAGCAATATGAAAGTATCAAAATACAAACTGGTGACCAATTAGAAATAGGAGCGGCTGTTGATGGTAACTTTATTTATATAGGTATTGCAGGTGGTTTTGAGGTTCCAGAAGTTCTAGAAAGTAGGTCTTACTTTAAAGGAATTACAAAACAACAATTGACAAAAGGAGACACTATTTCATATCAATCTAGTGAAGATTTAAAAGAATCTAAAATTGAGCCACAAAAATTAATTAAAAGTTCCGTTCTGAAATGTTTTCCTGGTCTAGAATTCCACTTATTGAATAGAAAACAGCAAGAACTACTTTTAAATTCAAGTTTTACTATTTCAAAAAACTGGAACCGCATGGCATTTCAATTGAATGAAAAAATAGATAATCTACTTCTTCAATTAAAAAGTAGTCCGGTACTGCCAGGAACCGTTCAATTAACACCTAGTGGTCAGTTAATTATCTTAATGAAAGATGCACAAACAACAGGTGGATATCCTAGAATACTACAATTAGACAAAGCATCTATTTCTATGCTTTCGCAAAAAAGAATGGGAACCTCTATTGACTTTTTGATTTTATAAAATTTAGATAAAATAACTTTAAAACAGTTAAACTATAATTAAGCCGCTAGAATTATTGTTAATTTCTTAGTTACTTCGTGATATATGAAGGCTACAGTACCAACAGAATCATTTAAATGGAAGCATTTACCATCTCTTTTATGGGATAGTGCAAAAAAATGGAACAGTGATGATGTGTGGCAATTAGGCGCTAGTGTTGCCTACTACGCAATTTTAGCACTTCCAGGACTTATGGTTATTATGATCAATGTTATCAGTACCGTATGGAAAGAAGATATTTCTACAGGTAGATTAACTAATGGTCTAGCCTCGTTAATAGGTTATGATGCGGCATCAGATTTAAATGAGATGTTGCAAGCAGCAAGATTAGATGATGAAAGCTGGATATCTAATATCATAGGTATGGTTACACTGGTTTTTGCAGCTACAGGAGTGTTCTATCAATTGCAACTGGCTCTTAATAAGATATGGAAACTTAAGATCAACCCTAAAACTCCATGGTGGAAAATGCTTACCGATCGAGTAAAAAGTTTTGGATTCATTTTAGTATTAGGTTTTTTAATCATGATCAGTTTTATTCTATCTGCAGTAATTGCCGTATTACAAGACTGGATTCAAGCAAATGTTGCAGAATATCTAGGCGAATTAGCCTTAGCCATAAATTTTATAATTTCTCTCACGATTATTTCATTCCTATTCGGGCTCATGTTTAGATACTTGCCTGATGCACGCCTTAAATGGAAGCTGGTATGGCCAGGAGCATTACTCACAGGTATTTTATTTGAAACTGGTAAATTTTTACTAGAGATATATTTCACACAGTCTTCACCAGCTAGTGCATACGGTGCCGCTGGATTAATTGTTTTACTACTTCTTTGGGTTTCTTATTCCTGCCTGATTTTATTCTATGGTGCCGAATTTATTTTGGTATATGCTACCAGATATGGGAACGGTATTACACCTAACTCTAAAGCCTTAAAGTACAAGGAAGAACTTATCGTGACCGATAAAGGAAGTGAAGTGACTGATAAGGATATTGAAGAAATCCTTGAAGCAGATGATAATAATATAGTAGACGCTTAAATACTATACAGGCAGCTGGTTATTATACCGCTTTCGCGAAAGCGGAACAATTTAAACACTATTCCATACTACCAGTCGCTATGTGAATAAGAAGTTAATTCATATTTAATTAGTAAAATTCCTACTTTATTAAAGTAAATTGAAAATAAAAAATGAGTACTAAAAATCTAATACAACAAGAGGCCAGAGAAAAATATCTAGAAATGACTAGAGATATCAAGACCGCAATGATGCTGACTAACCTGGGTAAAGCGCCTATTCATGCTATACCTATGGGATCAAAAAAAATTCTAGATAGTGGTGATGTGATTTTCTTTAGTAAATCAACAAGTGAGCACAACTCAAATATCGAAAAGGATAATAGAACGCAATTGATTTTTTCTGATAATTCATCAAAAGAGTTTTTAAGTGTTTATGGATCTACTGTGATCTCTAAGAATAAGGAATTAATTGATAAATACTACGATAATCTAGATAACAACTGGTTTGAAGGCAAGGATGACCCTACACTTATAGTGCTTATATTTTCACCTAGTGAAGGACATTATTGGGATACAAAAACTAACGCAATTGTTACTCTGGCTAAGCTAGCCTACACTAAAGTAACAGGAGACGAGACAAAAATAGGAGAGTCAGGAAGTCTACAACTATAATTTTTAATTTAAAACTAACCATATGAATATTTTTGAAGCATTACGAGAAGACCATGAGATCCAGAGAACTTTAATTGATAAATTAGTCAACACGTCTGGAGATAATGACCTTAGAAGGAATATGTTTAACAAACTTAAGAGAGAGCTTGCTATACATGCTGATGCTGAAGAGCGTTTTTTCTACGTACCATTAATCGAAGAAGATCTCACTCAAGAAAAAGCAAGACACAGCATTGCTGAGCATCATGAAATGGATGAACTTGTTGAAAAACTAGAAGATACTGACATGAGTAGCAGCGCGTGGCTAGTATACATGAAAGAACTAGCTCATCAAGTAGAGCATCACTTAGATGAAGAAGAGCAAGAAGTGTTTCAACTTGCTGGAAAAGCACTTACAGAAAAAGAGAAGGATAAACTTGCTAAAGATTATCAAGAATTTATGGAGAAAGAAAGAGAAGAGAGATAAAAAAAAATCCGATCGTAAGATCGGATTTTTTTTTGCGCTATAAGTAACTTTGATACGGGACGTTTGAGTTTTGATTTTGTGAATCCTCAGTATGATCCTCATTAGACTCTATAGTTTTACGTTTATAGTCGCTGTAACCGTTTTGAGAAATTATTAAATCCATGAGCTTTTTTTTTGATGTAAATATAAAGCTATGCACGCATAGTGTATTTTAAATAATTCTTAATTATTTAGCAGCTTTTGTTAAGTTATCAGTACTATTTGAGGTGAATAATAATAATAATTTCTAAATTATGTAAATATTTAAATTACGGTTTATTGTTTTTAAAAAGTAAATTACCTCTAGTAAAAGAAGGAGTGTTTTATCGATTTGAGGTATTAACACATTAATTTTCTATTCATTTAAATAAGCGATTGTCTTAAAACAAATAGTTATTAAATATGAATGGGGCTAATCGATTAATTAAGCTATCTGAATTTACTTATCAACTACTATACATTGCTTCTTCATTCTTGTTTTCAAAAATCACATTTTGCTCTCCATACTTTTTTAAATAGGATCTTATGATTTGATTAGTATGGTAATTTGCCACCTTGCGATCTATAAAATCTTCACAATCTGAAATGGAAGCAATCGATGCATATTGATCCACATAACCATAACCTTGATATTCACCATCTTTTACCATTACAAAACAACTTTCCTCAGCCGTACGTCCAGGTTGTTTAATGATATAATTCGGATTTTGGTTGTGCAAAGATGCTATTGCTTGAGTGGCTCTTATATTGTAAAGAGAAACTAATTCTTCCTTTTTACAAACACCTTTACAGTTTTTTATTTTATAATGAGAAGTGCAATCGGCTTGAGTTTTAAAACTACAGTAACGAGGACATAGATTAAAGTCTTCACAGAGTTGCTCTAATTGTTCTACGGCATGCGCACGATTGTAATGAGTTACTACCGAATAGTCATAAGATTTTACCAGCCCAACGGCAAATTGAATCACACCTAACTGATTTTTATAATGCAAAATTTGGTAAGCCTTACGAGGTTTTTTTTGCGCACTATTAAATTTTGGGTAGTAATGTCGTATCAAATCTGCTTCTTGAAGCAAGGCAACAAGTTCATTACCGGTAGGAATATGTTCTATGTGATGAATCTCTTGACACATGAGATAGGACTTACTCGTTTTAGAATAAAAATGAGAAAGCACACGTTTTTTTAAACTAATCGCTTTCCCGACATAGATCACCTTGCGAGCTTGATTTTTAAAAAGGTAAACACCAGGCGCATCTGGTAAATTGTGAAAAAGGTTGCGATCCAAATGTGGTGGAAAGGTTCCTTCTTTACTGCTACCTTTTAGAAATTTAGCAAACTCAACACCATCTTCATCTATTTCAAGAAGTTTTTGAAATAGCGTTACCGTTGCATCTGTATCACCTTCCGCACGATGTCGATTTTCAAGATGAATCCCTAAAGAATTACAAAGCTTTCCTAAACTATAAGAGTTCATTCCAGGAATAAGTTCTCGTGAAAGTCTAACAGTGCAAAGCTTCTTACGTTTAAAATCAAATCCTATGCGTTTGAATTCATTACGTATAATGTTGTAATCAAAGTTGACGTTATGCGCCACAAAAATACAATCGCGCGTCATGCGATCTATTTCTTCTGCCACTTCAGAAAAAAGTGGCGCGCTAGCCACCATTTCATTATCGATACCAGTAAGGCCAGTTATAAAGTCTGGAATAAGACTTTCTGGATCGATAAGAGTAGTAAACTTTTCTTCTATTTTATCACCTAACATTCGCACAATGCATATCTCGGTCATGCGATTGTTGCTCATTCGGTTGCCCGTAGTTTCTATATCTACAATGCTATAATATTGTTCTTTAAAATTCAAAAGTCATCTAATTAGGAAATGTTCCAAAATTATGGAATAATTCCTAATTAAATAGGTAAAGCTATTCTTTTAACAGTGTTTGTTTTTTTCTCGCTTTCGCGAAAGCGCAATAGTACTAATTAAATAAATCTAGAAAAGCTTGTTTATAAGTTTTAGTAATCGGTACTCTATACGCATCACCGATTACCACATAACCCTCGTTTTCAAACGCCCTAACAGATTTAATATTAACAATGTGTGATTTATGGCACTTGAAGAAATTATCATCTAAGTAATTACTGAATTTTCCTAAACTATAGGAACTGGTGATCGTTTTACCATCTACTAGATGAATTTTTGTATAGCCATCATAACCTTCTAAATGAATAATTTCTTCTTGAGGAATAAAAGAAATACCTTTTTGCGTAGGAACCTTCAGTTTATGGTCGCGATCAATAATCTTATTGAGAAGTTCTACTAGATTATCATTTTGATCTGAATGCTTCTTTTCTATATTTAAAATAGCTTTATCTATGGCCTCTTTAAGCTCTGTATTATCTACAGGTTTAAGCAAGTAATCGACAGCGTTAAGTTTAATTGCTTCTAATGCGTATTCTCCATGAGCGGTGCAAAAAATTACTTGAGATTTTAATTCATCAATCCTATTAATTAACTCAAAGCCGTTAAGTCCTGGCATTTGTATATCTGTAAATAAAATGTCAGGTTCTAGATCATTGATGGATTTTATAGCTTTTATAGGATCTTGAAAAATAGCTGTTATCTCTATTTGATTACTAATCTTTTCAATTTTATTCTTGAGATTTTGAAGTGCAGTATGCTCATCATCTACTAGTATCGCTTTATAGATTTTCATTGCTGTTTTTTTTAATGTCAAATATCACTTTATGGCCAGGATATTTATCATCTGCGGTTAAGGATTTACGCTTAATTTTTATTTCCCATACTCTAGAGTCATTTAGGTATCTTAAACGATCCTCTAACACTGTAGAAGATTTATAGCGTTGATCTTCTTTATTTAAAGAATAACCTATTCCGTCATCTTGCACATAAATTTGAATATGCTGTGAATTCAACTTTTTAAATCGGATAGTTACTTTACCAGGAATATCTTTGTTAAAGACACCATGATTAACTGCATTTTCTACAATGGGTTGCAACAGCATACAAGGTAGTTTCTCTTTCAGGTTTAAATCGGGATCTACTATTATTTCATAATTCAATTTGTTCTTAAATCGTAGTTTTTCTAGATCTAGATAGTTTTTAAGTAATGAAATTTCTCTTTCAATATTAATCCATTGCTCTTTGCTTAGTTCAAAAAATTCTCGAACTAATCTGGAGAATTTGACTAAATAAATATCGGACGTTTCAAAATCATTCTCATTTATGTAATACTGTATTGCAGTAAGTGAATTGAATACAAAATGTGGGTTCATTTGAGAACGTAATGCTTTTAACTGTAGATCTGATAATTGTTGTGATCGCAACGCATCCTTGTTCTTCTTTTCCTCAAGATTTTTGGTCACTGTTTTAGTGGTAAAAATTATCAAAGTTATACTGCCTAAAAGTAGGAGAATATAAAACCATAAGGACTGGTGCCACATTGGTTTTATCGAAAAGCAAAAGGAGTTTACAATACCTTCACTTTTTAGAGTTAATTCATAATCTGCTGGAGGCAGGTCAGAAAACCGCAAATTTGCTGAGGAAGTTTCAGTCCAATTTTTTTGAGTAGGTGATAATTGAAACTCGTAATTTAATTTTGAATTACTTCTGAAATCTATAGATTTTACTACGACTTGTAAATCACCTTTTGACTGATATTTGATTTCAGAGCCTTTATTCAAATTTTTATTTGCATACACCATGTTTTCTACATAAATGTCTAGTAAACCTTGTTCAGGCTGATAATCTAAAGGAAAATGTATTATACCTTGATTAGTAGCTATAAGTAGTAAATTACCTAACTTCTCCACACCATTAATTTTGTTAGTAGGCAATCCATTAGTATTATTCCATATATTCTTAAGTAGGAATTTATCATTTACATATTCATAATGATAAATTCCTTTATTACTAGGCAAATAAAGATGATTATCTTCAAAATAAGGATGGTTAGTTTTGAGAAACTCACTTCCTTCTAATAGTTCTATATTGTTTAAATCGGTAATATAAACACCATATCCGCCAGTACATAATATTATGGATTTTTGATTTATGGGTAATAAATCTATAACAGGTTTCTTAAAATTTGAGAGCGATGGGACTATTTTAAATTCTTCATCCGCAAGCTCATATAATCCGTTGGATACTCCTACTAAAAGTTTTCCTTGAAATGACACTTCACAACGTACATTATTTAATTCTAAGAGTTTTCTGTTTTCTAAATTGTTAGGGTCTATTTTATTTATTCCACCAGAAACATGACTATAGATATAGTCTTGATGATAATCCATAGAACGGCTTATTTCACTTAATACTTCATTCGTGGTTTGGCTTGTTTTCTTTTCTTGATTATTGCTATAAATTTTTTGTCTAGTAATAAAGTAAGAACAATTTAATTCTTCTAAATATTGAGCGTCATGAAGAAAATGACTGGTAGAGATGTGAGGCACAAAACGATTAATTTTTAAGTTATATTTATAAAAACCTTTACCACTAACAAGAGCAATTATATCATCATCTACACGTTTAATATCATTTATTTTAGAATCGCTAAATTCCTTAATAATTGACTCTTCCTTTATAGAATATTTAAAAATACCATTTGTGAATGACGCCGACCAGACATTGTTTTCTCGATCGATAAATGAGAAGTGTGATTTCCATTTTTTAGGAATATTAATCACCTTACTTACTTTTAAATTTTGATCTAATAAGGCTACTATATTTTCCCCAGACAATTGCAAAGAATTATTTACTAAATGAATGCGACAATATTTAATAGTAGATGTGTCTAAAAGGTCTTCATAAGAGTAAATTTTTGTTTCTAAATTATTTAAATTTAAAAATCCATAATGGTGCTTTGTAAACGCTATAAAGAGACTATCAGTAAGTTGCATTCTTAAGTGACTCAGATAGTTAAAGCTACCATCATCAACAGTAATAAACTTATCCTCATTAGTAATAACTGCTAACTTGTTAATATCGTTTTTAAGAACAACTACTCCTTTATATTTAGGATGAATTAAATAGGCCTGATTTATATAATCTTCATTAGAATTATACTCCATATTTTCCCATTTTTTATCATTGTTTATAATATGAGAGGTATTAGAACTCGACGCTATAAGATCGTTTCCTGTAAAACCTGGAAAAAAAGGATTCATTCCTATGTTTTCTTTAACGTTTTTGAAATCAAAAACAATATCATTTAAAATATACCCTAAACTGGTACTTTTTGCTACATACCACAATTTCCCATCCTTAGCAGGAAATAGATTGTAGATATCATTTGTAGGTAATCTATCTTTAGTTGTGAATGTCTTAAAATCTGTCCCGTTGAATTTAACTAGGCCTTCATCAGTTGCGATCCATATAAACCCATGTATATCTTGTGTAATTTTATATACATGATTACTAGGTAGTCCATCTTTTTCAGAATAGTTAATGGTCGTTTGGGAGGCACACCAGTTAATGGTGCAGAAGAAAGCTATTATAACCCAAAATCTTAACATAAATACTAATGTACTATTTAAAGCTTACTTGTTCACTTAATTTGGACTGGCCACCATCAGTGGTAAAAACTTTAATAGCATAGGTGCTTTTGTTTTTCTCGCTTTCGCGAAAGCGTAACACATCACTTTTTTTATACTGTACAAATTGTCCTTTTTTATTTTTTTTATAAATTACAAAATAGGTTTGCTCATTCATTTCTTTATAGTCCCATTCTAATAATACCTGATCTTTATCTGTAATTAACCTTAAATTTTGCACAGTAGGGCGCATACCATCATCATAGGGTTTTCCCATCACTGGAATTGAAAAATTAGAGCGGTTATCACTGTCATCTATCGCCTGTAAACTATAATAATATTTGACTCCGGTTATCACTTTTTTGTCGATATATTTCTTTTGATCATTTTGTAATTCTGCATACTTTACCCAAGGCTCTTTAATATCTGTTTTTCTATATAAAGTTTGTGCCACGACATCTTCACTACTGCTCAAAATAAACTCTAACTCTATGAATTTTTTACCAACTTTTACATTTTTAAATACTGGTGTTTCAGGAGCAATATAATCTGGTCTTTTCACTTTTAATACATCAGAATAATCGGACTGATTAAAATTATAATCGAGTGCTTTGATTTTATAATAGATATACGGTGTTAGTGATTTTAAAGTCACTGTATCTTTAAAAACGGTAATTGCTTTTGTATAGATGGTATCCTTTTCATGAAAACCTTCACTAATTACAGAAAATTCATGCTCTGCAGCATTAGATCTAAATAATCGATACCCCATTAAATCTCTTTCTTTATTAAGTTCAATATCAAGAGTGACAATTCCTAAAGAATCTATTTTACCTTTTAAAAAACTAGGTTTTACTGGAGGAATAGAATCTATGATAGTAACAAAGTAAGGACTTGAAGAACTTATGTTACCTGTAGTGTCTATCGCCTGCACCACATAATAATTGTCTTTTTCTTTACTGTACGTTTTATCGGTATAGCTGGTCGTATTTTTAGGTAGTAAATTAGAATGTAAAACTCTAAAATCACCTTTGTTTTTAATAGATCGTGCGACAACAAATCCTTTTAAGTCTGGTTCCATAACGGGCATTTCCCACCTAATATTCACCTCTTCTGGTTGATCGTTTTTACCGCTAATTATGGATGGGTTTACTGGTGGTGTTAAGTCGACTGGCATTCCTGTTGCTGTTCCAAAATATTGTTTTTCTCCAAAAGGATTGAAACCATAAAAACGGTAGGTATATTCTGTATAATTGATGAGATTTTCATCAGTATAACTATTTCTGGTAGAAGTAGGGTCTGACTTCAAGACTGGCTTGCTGTTTAACAACTCAAATTCACCAGTCGAATTATTCTTACGTTCCACGTGCGCACCGGTGATCATATCATTCTCATCCCAAATGAAAGTCAGTTTTTTATCCCAAGTTTTAACGTAAATGTCTCTTTCAGTTTTTAGACTTTCTTTAATGGTTTCCATAAGAAACATACCTTCACCTACGGTATAATCTGTAATCTTTTCTTTTAAAGAAATGCGGTAAACGTATTGTTGATTTTCCTGAGCAGTTATGTCAGTATAGGATAATCCTAAAGCGCGAGCAACCTTATTATTTTTTACAGCATTCATTACAAAAATGATGTATTCAAAATCTTCTTTGAATTTTTGCTCTTGCATTTCTTTAATACCTTTATCAAAAGAAAATTTTCCACCTCGTTTTTCATCTCTTTTATCGTAGAATTCTTTGGCTAGAGTTACATCTTTTTTCAAATCTTCTGTAGTGCTACTTAATAAATTAGACCACTCATTTTCCTGATAAGGAAAAACCTCTGCAATTTTTTTATAGATTAAAGTATCATTGAGTTCATTAAAATCTGCTCTTTCAATAACAAACCCTTTTTTCAAACCTTGATAGAGCGCTTTATTTTTATCAGGAAAATAAATTAATTCAACGGCGTTATCTACATATCTACCTATTACATTGATGGTGCTAGATGGATTTAATTCTTCTTCAAATTGCGCTAGACAAGGCAATGAAGTCAACGCAAATAAGAATAATATTATAATTTTTTTCATAGTTTTTTCTTTAATTGAAAAATTGTGATCTTTTGAACTTTTTAATTACGTCTTAACATAGCTCTGTTTCTAGCGAGTACATTTCTATTTACCGCTGTTGCTCTAGGTCTAGAAAATACAGATGGAGTAGAATTAGTAGTTGGTCCAGATGTGCCGCCAGGTGATGCCATTACATTCATATTAGAATTAGTAGCGCTCGCAGTAACACTTACAACTTGCATAGGTCCAGTTCTTACTGTTTTTTCTTTAGTCTCTGTAACCGCATTGCCATCAGAATCGGTAGCGTTGACCCAATTATTATTGATTTTTTCTTTTAACGTTGCTACGACTACTATTTTATAAGTCTTGTTTACCTGTAGGTCATTTGTAACTGGTGGTGCTGCCGGTGGTAATGTTCCATAATTTGCAGGTCCAGAACTTCCACCTGATGGTGGTGGAGTGATCGCCGGACCAGATGTAGATGGTGGAGCAGGATACATAACTGCTGGCCCAGAATTTGTACTCGCTAATGTATTATTACTAAAAGCTCCGGTATTAAGTCCCGAACTTCCCATAGTTGCTAGGGACATGTTAGCAACTTGCATCGCACTATTTGATGAAGTTCCATTATTGGAATTTCCTGAAGGTATCACTGAATTTTGAATAGGAGCTAGACTTTGATTAATGGTACCATTTACTGACTGAGCAGATAAAGTCCCTACTACATAAAGTTCTTCTCCTAAATTATTATCATGTTTTATCCATCCAGTAGGATTTGCATTCCCTCCAAACGTGCTAGCTCTAGGAACTTCAACAAAAGTATTGTTATCTTGAGCATCAATATATAATTTAACTTCTCGTTCGAGTTTAAAAGTTCTATTCACAACAGCACCTGTACTTTGTTGTTCCCCAACATCAAATTCATCTTCAGGGCTTAAACCAAATTTTATAGCAATAGGCTGATCAACTGGGAAGTTATAAGTAACCGTAGGAGGATCAGGATGTATGTAAGTGATCAATCTTTGTGCTTGATCTCCAGCGGCATCTTCTTGATCAAAAGATTGAGTTGGCACAGGAACACTGCCATTACAATCTGTTCCCCATTCAAAATTAGATTGAAAACTTCTATTTACTAAATATATAGTTTCCCAGTGTTGACATGTTTTTAATGGCCTACCAATTTTTCCATGTGACCATGAATGTAGGTAATTAACATGATTACCATCGTTTCTACATCTTCCACAATCTCCTTGTATATTGTGCACGCGTTTAGTAATTCCACCTATTTTCACTTCTGCACGTACCTCGCCTACAACGTAAGTAGGTCCAGGGAATTTTCCATCTAGCCATCCACCAGCTTTTACATTTAACAAATCCCATCTACTGGAATTTTTAGAAACATAAGCATCAACTGAGGCATAAAATCCAAGTGATCCTCTAGCACGCCATCCATTAAGGCCAAAGTCTTTACTGGAATCAGCACAATTAACATCTAGTTTTTTCATCATGCTTAGGTTAATTTCTGCCCCAGCAGCAAGATCTAGATTGATATCATAGCTGCCTACGATATTTTTGTTAATATTCTTTTCAAATTGAAAACCTATCCCAAAAGCAAAACCCTTTCCTAAGGCAGAATTCCCATCGACACCACTAGTAACTGGAATACCTGGCTGGCCTCCATTAAAAACTCCTGCCCATCCATTTTTAAAAATTGGAGTAAATCCATCTGGAGATTCTATATTATTTCCAAATGTCAAATATTCATATAAAGAGATCCCGAAGACATTTACGGTATTTAATGCAGAAGGTTGCCCAAATTTAAAATGCCATAAATTAGTACTACCGTCTATATCCACATTAAGGTTTGCAGGATATGGTGTATAAATATTCTCTGTATTCACGTTTGCATCTACATTTAATGTAAAGTGTTTATCTGGAAAATTATAGTCTGCTAAAACACTACCCTTTACTTGTGCCTTATCTCTTTCAGATTGTGGCGTTATTGGACCACCGATATAAAAATCACCAGTGAAACCTATATTTATTAATCCTTGAGATTGGGAAAACTGGCCATTTAAACCAACATCTGCATTAAAAGAGTCTGGACTTGCAGAGTTAGCGATGGTCGCCTCTACCATGAAACCAAGATTACTAGGTTTAGGAGAAAAGGTGTAATGCGCAGGAACCGCACCAGCGGTCGGGACTAAAGTACTCTCCATATTTTTGTAAGCGCCACCGCCAAAACCGTTAAATGATAAACCTGGTAAAAACGGCAATCCAGGAGAAAATTTTGCAGCTGCCTCAACACGCCAGTATCTATAGGTTGTACCATTGTTTTGATAACTTGTATTGCCAAACTCTGCTAAGGCAGATATTCCTATACTTGGCGTTTTGAAAGAGGCTTCAAGTGTTCCTTTAAATCCATTTCCAAAAACAGCATCATCGTTTCTAAATTGTATGGTACCATCAATAGATACTGCTGGTAAATGAGCATAAATAGAGATATCGTCTATTCCAGTACTGATATATGTAGGTTTGAATTTACTCGTTGAGTTACCTTGATTATCTTCTATAGCAACCTCTACAGCCATTTTCGTTTGTCCACCTATATCTTCTGTAAGATTAAAAATAACATCGAACTTTAGATCACCGTGAATCAATTGATTACCTGTATTTGTTTTAGTTTCAAAATCAATATTTGAAATAGTCACTGGAAAATTAGATAAGAATTTTTGCGGACTCGCAAATGCCCAAGTACCTGGCTCAAAATCAAATTTATTGCTGGATAAACTAGAATCGTAATTCATCTTAATTCCTTGAAACCCTAGATCCATATTGACATGTTTCACAGGCCCTAATTTTACATCATCCCAAACAAAATTACCATGTAAATCTATGTCAAAAGTCTTCTTGTTCTTATCCACCAAAGCGACTATGTTTGAAGTAGGAGTTAACTCCATCGTTCCCTTTAATAAGTTTGCATTTATCGGTCCTGTAGGTTCAATGGTTAACTGAAACGAAGAAGGTGAAGTCGCTGTGGTAAATAAGGCTTTATATTTTAATGGATTTTGAATGGAATCTCCTTTACTAACAGGCAGTCCTATTCGTCCTTTTACATAAGCATCATGAAAAGAACTACTTCTTATATCCACTCTTACAGTATCGATACTGGCAATTAAGTCAGCCACGCTTGCATCTCTGAAACCAGCTACATTTTCTGCCTCAGCAACTAGAGTCACACCAGTATCATTTATAATCATATCATATATGGAAAGTTGAGGTACGCCATTTAAATTAGTTTGCCATGATGTAGGCATTCCTACAGTAAGCTGTTCCATGTGAAAACCTCTGAACAGGATGGTGTTTTCTCCCGTATAATTAGAAGGAAAATCGCTTGCAGATTGAAGATTATTAGGGTTAATGGTATCTGACATGTCAAAGGAAATATTACCTGCGAGAATGGTCATTCCTTGAGAATCTACAATTTCACACTCTTCTAGGTTTCCAGTTAACACCATATCGTTCCAGTCTTGAACAATTGCTTGAAAATTTGCAGCAGTACGAGAACTTCCATCATCTGGAACAGGTACTAACCAATCTCTAGTAAAAGTGGTCTCTAGTTCAATACCGAATTGAGAGAAACCGTTTTCATCCCATTCTATATAACAACCACCTTGTGGATTATTTGCAGGACTAATAAACTCAAAAGTAATTTTGTTATTCATGTTACCTACTGTAACATTTTCTAACAATTCTAAACGTCCCGGTGGCGTTTCAACATTCGTAGGGTGAAATTTTATATTCTTTGCGATAAATCCAATAAGTTGAGGATCTTCGCCAGGACCTTGCCAGCTAGGAGGTGTGTTTTTTGCAGCTACTAGATTAAATTCCGACAAATTTGGTCTGAAGACTATTTCTGTCATGGCAAACTGATCTCCATTTGCATAATTAACGCCTAACGGCATTTTTACAGGAGACGTATTTTGATTTAATGGTCCAGTCGGAATCGGTGATTGCTGTCCGATATTAGGAGCATTAATAGCAGTTCCAGCTGTGTTATTTACCCAATCTACGGCGTCACCAGATGTATCATTAGTCCAGTCTATTACATCTCCTACGATATCATTTCCCCAGTTTGCAACAGAGTTTGCTGTGTTATTAGCTAGTGAGCTATTAGATACTATTTCTTCTGCCCATGCCTGCGGATATACCGGTGCTGGTGCATCGTAAACTTCGCCTAAAATTTTACCTGTCAGTAAATTTTTATTAGTATCGACGGTAATGTCAGTAAATTTTACTGCTACACGAGCTGCTATCCAATCGACAAAAACATGACCTTTACCTGTTAACTGATTTGTTGAATCTACAGAAACTTCTGTCACTTCTACTTCAAATTCATGTGAGAATCCAGCATGAATAATATCACCTACAGCAACAGTTGAAGTTTCGGTGTCTCCTTGATTCAGGTCTTGCAAATTTTGAGGGACAGGAATACAAAATTCTTTAACACAAGTTTCTCTCTCAATCCCATGTTTAGGGCTAATAGTATATGTAATACAAATTTCCTCTGGAATTTCATGGGATATTGCACTATATTGATGTTCAAACGCATTGTTGCCTTGAATAGCAGTTTCAGAATGATCACTATCCCAGTTAATCGTTGTTTCTATAGTATAGTCTTCAGGATTTGAATTGTACGTAGATTTGCAACCTATTAAATAATCCCTTAAAGCTGTTACATTAATCAGGTTTAATTTCCGCGGATAATTATTGGGCTCTAATTGTTGAATTTCAATTATGGGCTCCACTAATGGTGTAAGATCGCAATCACAATCTGCTTCTTCTTCCGTGCTTTCAACGTTTTCTGTCTCATCGGTAGAATTGATTAAAGTGGGAACAGCAACCTCTTGCGTGAAATAGCAATCTATATTTGCATTCGTATTTACAATATGGAAGGTAACCGTTATGCTAGTAGGGATGACACTGGTATCGCCATTACTAGTTTCATAGGTATGAATATTTGAAAAATTATCAGTAGTATTTTGGGTTTGCCAGTCATAAGAAATTGTCCCAATAAAAAATTGGGATTGTAAACCGTATTCAGGATCTCCATCCATATTTTCTATCCCATCAAAATTCTTTTTTGTGGTCATACATTCTATAATAGAATCTAATTCCGCTTGAGCAGTTGGAATATAAACTACATGATTATTTTCATCTGAAACACTTTGAGTATGTCTTATTTCAAGATTCGGTATGGATACCACATTACCATCTAAGCATTCACATTGTTGATCTGTTTCTCCTGCATTTGGATTAACATCAGCTGTGTCATCTAGTTCACCAACATCTTCAGGATTACCTAAATCGTCTAATGCCATTATGGTTTCATCTGGTAATTGGATACAATATGTTTTTTCACAAGTAAATCGTTCTCCGTTGATCCTTCTTTCTGTAACATAGGTAAAACAAACCTCAGTAGGATATTCACTTCCATCAAAGCAATTAATCGTATAGGTATGATCCACATTTATAGTGCTTCCATTGAAGCTATTTTGTGGTGTAGAGTGAATTCCATTATCGTAATTAATTAATAGCTCAGTATCAATACTTCTGTTGGTTCCTTGAGTTAAAAACTCTTGTTCTATCAGCGAGGTAAATGCAGCTACATCAGCTAATTCAATTTTCAAAGGATCAGCACTTGAGGTAGAATTTATAAAGCTTATAGTTCTTTCAAAATCACTTTGAGATGGAAAGTTGCAAGATTCTTCATTATATATGGTTGTTGCTGTTACATCCTTTACTACCTCAATACTACAGGAAGTGAGGCCAGCAATTAATGGACGCAATTCCATGTTAATGCTTATACTTGGCGGAATATTAAAGCTGCTGTCTTGAGTTGTATTATAATCGTGTAATATTGATGTAGTATTGAAATTGATAAATTCCATTTGATGGCTGCAACCCCAACTAATAGTGGTTATCAATTCATACTTAGTAGGATCAATGATTCCAGCTGCTTGTAGCCAAAATCTATTTTGCATTACGCTCAATCCATTTAAATCAAGTGTAGTTAGACTACTATTTGCAATAAAAAATAAATCATCGCTTAGGTCTACTGGGTTTATATTACAATTTATTACTGTTTGCTCGCTGGAACGAGTTGTAGAATTTCCATTATCTGTGCCTCGTATGTTGAAAACTCCATAATCCGCAAATCCATTATTTTGAGCTCTATAGGTATTGCCTTCAAGTGTCATAGGTTTGATTCCCCAAACATACTGCTGGTCTTCATCTGGTGCAGGAATGTCCAGCGGCCATGTAAATTGAGTTCCTATGGTAACTTCTTCTTCTATAATAGGGTAGTTGATACTAAAAGCTTGGCTAGGAGTTTGTCCAGCTTGAACTTCACTAACTGCGATTAAATAGGTAATACCAGTCATAGCGTCTGGTATTGGGACTAATGGTGTCCATTGAAACATCAGGCTATTAATCAATAAAGGATCTATTTCCATACCACCGATAGGAGATAACAATTCTGGCATTTGATAATCAGTTATGATCATAGGACGACATATTTGTTCTGGTTGCGTAAGACTGCGACCATCACTACCTACTAACTCTACGCAAAAACTATAAGAACCTGGCGGCAACATACCTGTACGAGATAATTGATCTCTAAAACTAGGGTCAACAAATTGTACGGCGTTATAAGGGATCAATTCGTCTGCGAGGAATGTTTCTGTTCCAAAGTCAGCCATCATTAATGGCACGGTATCGTCTGTCACTACTTTTAAATCTCCATCTAGTAATAAACTTACTTTGATGCGATAATCTATAGTAGATCCAGCGGAAGGATTAGTTACCGTAAGGATCGCTAGGTTATTACGATTAGTCCATTCACTTAATTCTGGTGTAGGATTTGAATCTACATTAAGCGTTGCTTGTAACTGTGCTTCTGTCCAGTTGCAGGAAGTAATAAATACTAGCACTAATAATATATTTTTCATAATCCTGTATTTTAAAATCGTTGTTGAATAGAAAATTGAACTCTGTTCTGACCTAGAAATCCTCCTGGTCTTGAGTTTCCATAACTAAAATTCGTATATCGATACCGCAGTTTACACTGTAGTTTTTTAGTGAGTTTATAACCTAATTTTAAGTTGAAATTACTTCTATTGTCGGTTGTAAATCCTGGAACATCTACATGGGCATAATTGAATCCAATAGAAGGAGTAAGTTTTTTATCTAGCAATTTATAACTAGCTGTTAGGCCATAATTGAGCATGTTAAAATCTCCGGTAGGTAATTGATTTTCTAGATAAATGCTCTGTAACCCTATATTTAATGGTATTTGTAAGAAGGAAATATTATAGTTGAGAGAGTAGGTGGAGTTTTCCGCTTTCGCGAAAGCGTTACTAACAACATCAAATTGCTCAAAACTATTTAATGCGACATTACCGGATATTAAATGCAGGTATTTCTCACCTTTAATGGTGTAAGAAGGAGAAACCGTGATAGAATTATTTATTAATTCAATGCGCTGGTTTAAAATATTGGCATCATTATTAAAACCAAAATTACTATAATTCACATTCAATGAAAACGACTCTGTTACTTGTGCAAAAACATTCACATTTGAAATAACACGTTCAGAAGAAGATAATTTTGTATTGTTTAAGTTATTAGTGCGTATTCCAAAACTACCTGTAAGATTAAGTTTATCCTTAAAGAGTTTCATACCAGTGTTTACTTTATAATCCAATATATCACGTTCTACAAATCGATAACCTACCGGTAAAAATCCTGGCCCGATATACTGCACTTCACCACCTATTTGAAATTTATCTCCTTTCCAGTCTATACGAGAATTGTGAGCAAAATCTGCCGTAGAACTGGCATTTATTGTGATAACATCCTCAACGGCTGTAACATAATCTTCATCAATAGTACCATTGTTAAAAAGATCGCTGGTGAATATAGATCCAGCAGTCTCGGTTCTAATTTGGAGTTTTTTAAATAGCTTAAATTCTGCATAAGGTGAGACAGTTATACCTTCAATGGGTTCAATTCCTATGGGATCGATCGTTACAGAGTTTATATGATCCCTTACACGTACCACATTTACCGTAAATTTAGATCCTTCTAGTTTTCCTACTCCTATGCGAGCCATGGTTATACTTTGCTCATAGGCGCCAGGAATGTTGAGAGAAATATCAGGTTCTATTGCACGTTGCGATGTACCAAAGGCAGCAGATAATATAAAACTACCAGGATTTATTTCCATTCCTAAACCAAACATGGGGATATCTCCTGTTGTTAACGGTGTGTACTGAGGTGTTTGCGTACCAAAGAATCCTTGAGCCCATTTATATTTAGGATTGATACTTAGGTTGTTTGCTGGATTTTGAATATAATCTAGCGGACTCTCATCTGGAACACTTGGTAAGTTGTAAAGAACCTCTTGGTTTGTAACGTTAACACTTATAGGAATGCTAAAATGTTTACCAAAATTGATGCTCATTTGAGCATTAAGTCGAAGTAAATTTTCAGGAAATCGAGGTCTGAAACTGGAGTAGTTCTCTTGATAAAAGGAATAATAGTCATAATTAAAACCTATACTACCAGTTAATTGTACTGGTAACTTTTTTTGTTCTTCCTTTTGTGCGTAGCTTACGGTCAGGATAAAACAAAATAAGACCGGTAAAATTTGTAATCTAGTAACAAGAACACCCATAATTAGATTTTCTAAGGGTAGTCCGTAGACAGGATAAATTATCCTCATTCCCCTTTATTAAAAATCTAATATGAAACTATGTTAAGGTTTTCTAAACAAGGCTTTGTTAAGTGGTAGAGTTGATTCCTTGAAAACAGTTTCTGATTAGATGAAAGTTTATCTCGTCATCCTAAAAAAACTAACTTTTGTTATCACTTTCGCGAAAGCGGGATTGTTAAATGAATATGAAATACACAGGTTATATCAGTAGGCAAATTTTGCTATAAATAGTGATGCGTTGTAGATTTACCAATCAAACCGTTCTCATAAATTGAAATTTCTGTTATTCTTCTTAGGTATTTTATGTTTATCCAGTTGTGATAAGGCTACGTCTGTTTTAAATAACGAGAACCCAGCTAGCTCACAAACGGATAGTATTCCTATTTCTGAAAAGTATTATCAGGAAGGAATAAAATTTTATGAAAATGGTGATTTAGAAAAAGCTAAGAATGCCTACAGAGAAGCCATCGACCGTTGTAATTCTAATAAGTCTAGTGATTATTTTCAATATTACATCAGTTTGATAGGAATTCATCGTATGAAGGATGAATATGGCGATGCACTAGCTTTACTGAAAGAATACGAAGAGAAAGATTTAAAGCCAGTCGAAGAACATATTTTGACTATCATAAATATCGAGCAATATCTTTATTTAGCTTCAGGTCAATATAATGAGGCTTTAAAATCAAACGAAGAATATTATAATTTATTAAAAAACAATAAAAATAGTTGTAGTATTATAACCGCGTTGATTTTGAAAAGTGATATTCTTTTTAAGTTAGGTAGACTTGAAGAAGCAAATAAAATACTTGACGACCTTAAAAAAAGAAATGATTTAGATTTTGGTCAACAGCAAGGACTGTTTATTAAAATAGGGATTCAAAAATTTTATCAAGGCAATTTTAAAGATGCAATTGATTACTACAAAAGATCTTTAAATCTTAATAAGAAAATAGATCAAGATGGCAAGTATAATGCCGTTGCTATCGATTATGCCAATATTGCTGAAGCTTATATTGAACTTGAAGATTATGAGCAAGCTCGTGTTTATCTTGATTCTTTTAAAAGTATTAAACAAGAAAAGGTCGAAAATGATATAAGAGTCAGTGTCTTTAAATATGAATTGAGACTTGCAAGAGCCCTTCAAATTTCAAATGAACGAATTGAAGATTTAATTGATAAAACACAAAAGGATCAAGATCTTTTTTATCAAAATAGATTTACTAAAGATCTGGAGTTGCTAGTCGATGAAAAACAAAAATCAGAACAATTACTTAAAGAAAAACAACAAACCGAAATTGAAAAGCTCAACTTTAGAAACAAAGTTTTATTTATTGGTTCGATTTTAATAATCGGCTTACTAGGGATCCTCTTTTTTACTTTTAAACAGAAAAGGGATCACGAAATCGCTAATTTGAAAATTCATCAACGCTTATTAAGAGCGCAAATGAATCCGCACTTTATATTTAATGTGTTGAGTAGCATTCAAAATTTAGTGAGAAATGATGCAAAATCTGCTGCTCGATTCATTACTAAATTCTCAAGGTTATTACGTACTGTTTTAGAAAATTCTATGGAAAATTACGTGCCTTTAGAGGATGAAATAATGGTGCTTAAAAACTACTTAGATTTACAAAAATTGAGGTTTCCAGAGCTTTTTGATTATCAATTACTACTTTATGAAGGTATTGATGATAGTACGATCAAAATACCTCCTATGTTGATCCAGCCATTTGTAGAAAATGCAATCGAGCACGGATTTAAAGGAATAGAGTCGCGTGGATGGATTGAAATTCAATTGTCTAATAACTCTTCTAAATTAGGTAAGGTGCTGCTTTGTAAGATTATGGATAACGGAACTGGTTATGCCATCAAGAAAGATTCATCTAAGAAATCAGCTTCAGTAAAGTTGATTTCTAACTTTATTAAAAAAGCTACAGGTAGCGAGCTTTCCATTAGTTTTCTCGATCAAGAAAATAGTACAGGAACCGTTGTTGAATTTCAAATACCGACCAACTAATTATGGCATATACACTTATAACAATAGACGACGAAAAATACATCCGTGATTTTTTAATAGAACAGATTAGAGCAGAGTTTAATGAAGAAATTAAGGTAGTAGGTGAGGCGACATCCATCAAAGAAGGATTAGCATTAATTAAGTCAACTCAACCTGATATTGTTCTACTAGATATAGAACTAGAAGACGGTTTTAGTTTTGAGTTATTAGATCAATTAGATGACATCAACTTTGAACTCATCTTTATAACTGGTTTTGACGATAAAGCGATAAAAGCGATTAAGCTTGGTGCTTTAGATTACCTATTGAAACCCATTGATGAAGAGGAACTAGAAGAAGCTTTAAATAAAGCGCTAACTAATATCAAATCAAAAGCAAAATCTGATTCTACAATGATGGCTGGTGTTGCTTCTAACTTTTATAAGACAGAACAAAAAGAACATATTGTTTTAAAAACCTCTGACACCATACATTTAGTGAAGTTAGATAAGTTGATGTATTGTAAATCTGAGGGCAATTACACTACATTTTATCTTAATGGTCAATCTTCTGTATTGATTTCTAAACCACTTAAATATGCGGTAGAACTTCTGCCTGAACTCAATTTTGTACGTTGTCAGCAATCCTATATTATAAATACAAATTACGTAACCAAGTTTTTAAAATCAGGAACCATAATTCTTCAAGATAAAATTGAAATTCCAGTTTCTGGAAGAAATAAAGATGCTATTTTAAAACTAGTGATGTCAAAAATGAATTGAGTTCCTGCAAATTTGAAAGTGTTTCTTGTGTATTTGAAAACAAAAGTTTCTTGAAGGAAATAGGTTTTATTTTAGTTATCATATTAAAAATTGTTATGAAAAAGAAATTTTACTTACCGCTTATAGCATTGTTATTTATTTTCTCCTGTGAAACGGATGAAATAAAAGAAATTGATAACAAGGCGTCTCTTGAAGATAACGTTTCAAAAAGAGGAGCAAATAATGGAATCTTATTGAATTATCAAGACCATAAAGAAATGTTAGCTAGGAATTCTTTTATTGTTGGAGAACTAATGAGATTAGATAGTAACGATAAAAACTATGTATTTAGCTCTCTAAACAGCTCAACAAACTCTGTTTTAATGAGTGATTTGTTTACAGGTCAAAATTCTAGTATGTTTTTAAGACACTATAAGTACCTTGCACAATATGCAATTATAAATTATGAAGGATGTAGAGATATTTTTGAGACAGTTACAACTCCAGACAGTCAACCATGGCCTCCTAGACAGACTCCTGTTCCCTATCCTGCACCAGAAACAGATAGTGCTCAAACTTCTCCAATGGTTTTATCTTTAATCAATAATTTAATATTTAACAATACTGAAATTGTAATTCAAGCCTCTCCAAATCCAGAGGATATATATACAGTCGGCCATCCATTAAATGCTAATTCTTCTAATTTAGGAACCTTTATTTATGACACGCCAACAATTTATATTCCTAGGGGCAAACGTTCACAGCGCTGCGCAGTTTACTCAGAAGAAGTTATTGTAGACAATAGTACGGTAGATAATAATCGTGCAATTGTATTATCTAGACCTAACTTATCCAATGGAAATCCATATTCCTATGTCAACTTTGACGTAAATACATTTCTATCTAATTTAGGAAATACTAACCTTTCCAAATTGTAAATAATTCATTTTGTAATTTATCTAATGCATTACAAATTATTTAATTAGACTCAGTGGTTTTACCACTGGGTCTTTTTTTAGTACCATTACTTTATTTTAGGTAACAGTGTCATTGTCTTGACTACAAAACGTACTTTTTTTGTTTGTCTAGAATATTGACACTTCATTTTTTTGAAAACAAAATTACCAAATATGAAAGCAACACTGGTTAATTTGAATATGCTCAAACCGGTCCTTGCTTAACCTATAAGTTTGTCCTGTAGTTAAGTAATTATCTACCGCGGTAACCGAAAAGCGAATGAGTAGGAAATTTGAAATATTTTATTATGTATTTAAAAAACACTTTTTTAATGACCCTATTCCTTTTTATAGGAGTGACTTCAATAACATACGGTCAATGCACAAATTGTGATGATCCACTAAACGATATCACTCATGATGGAAATGGAACATTCACTGCCGCAAGTGCTCAGGCTTACTATTGGACAATTGAAAATTGTAATGCCACAGCTTCAATAGATGGCGCCAATACTTCTCGAAGCATCAATGTGACTTCAACCGTAGGTAGTGTAAATGTGAGACTTACTCGTTTTATTAATGGAGAGTGTATTCAATCATGTGAGACTTTCACAGTTATACCTGTAGACACCTGTGGAATAGAAGTTGGACCAGCAAAGGATTTGAATTTGCTAACAGATATAAATTTAGTTTTTGTGGCACCTTTGGATTTGGCCCCAGGCTGGAGTGTAACCAACATTTCGATTCAGTTAACTTTTCAAGACGGCACTGTTTTAAATGTTTCAGGATATTTAAATTCTGAGGGGAATCCACAAACTGATCTAATTCCAGTAGATTGTGAAAATGGAGTGATTCAATCTGTAATAACTGTTACAGGAACTAACGGAACACAAACATGTAGTGATACTACAACCCACAGATTTAAAGGAGGTCCAGTATGCGGTACAGATGGTTATGACTTTGAGGAGATAGAATTTAAGACGTATCCAAATCCTACCAATTCTATAATCAAGTTTTCAGGATTTGAAAAAGGCAAAAATTATAAACTCACAATAGCTAATTCTTCAGGAAAAGTGGTGTTTCACGGAGATGATCTTACCAAGGAAATTGACTTAAGTAGAGAGATAGATGGCATTTATTTTTATACCATTACCGATGATCAAGGCAATAAAAATACTGGAAAGGTTATTAAAAGATAGTCTTACCTAGTTGTATAGAAAGAGCAGTTTGTCTAGAAAGAAAAGCTGCTCTTTTGTTTTTATCTCGCTTTCGCGAAAGCGTGAATCTAATCAAAACAATACTCTTACCTCTCCATCTTCCGATTGCGCATTCCATCCATTAAATGAATAGTT
>MAAC01009954.1_pt1 | contig 64019 bp, 59 predicted proteins | sample 1115981 | NCBI WGS metagenome assembly MAAC01 (sample SAMN04961126, study PRJNA320927) | seawater metagenome | isolation source: sample BD02T64 sea water enriched with oil for 64 days | place: USA:Gulf of Mexico | collected 2013-07-27 | reverse complement strand
TTGTACTCAGGCACAGGCACATTAATGACCCATGCCGAAAGTATTGCCATGTTTAAAAATGCCGGTGTTAAAATGACACCGGAATTAAAGTCGGCCAGTGTACAAATGCCATTTAACGGTTTTAGCCAAGAAGATTACGCACAAAAAATGCTAGACGAATACCTATCTGCTGGCGTACCAGCTGCTCAAGTGTATCCACAATCATTTAATCTTGAAGATATTCACTATTGGATAGCGAGTGATTCGTCGTTTGGTAAACACGCGGTATTTCTTGATGGTAGAGATAGTGATGCGGGTTTCAATCCCCAAGATTCAAAGACTTGGCAACCCAGTATGGCGCAGCTAAAAAGCCAAGGTGTTGAGTACATAGCACCACCGTTATGGATGCTAGTCACGTTAAATTCAGCCGGTAAAATTATACCTTCTGAATACGCTAAGGCAGCCAAAGTAGCTGAACTTAACATTATTGCTTGGTCACTGGAACGCTCAGGTTTACTCGCGGATGGCGGCGGTTGGTATTATCAAAGCATAAACGACGCGATAAATAGCGACGCTGATGTACTGACCTTGTTAGACGTTTTAGCAAAAGATATAGGCGTGGTAGGCGTATTTTCTGATTGGCCCGCAACCGTTACTTATTACGCTAACTGTATGGGTATTGATAATAACAACCAATAACAACCAATAACAACCAATAACAACCAATAACGATAAGAAGATTTTGTAAAATATCCGTCAAGCTGCTCTTAGACGATACGGTGTATATTGTCTTGATAGCAAAGACAGCCAATTTTTATTAACTCAGCCAAAGCGCTTTCGACTACTCATACCCAAACACTTTAATATTCATTCTACAAATATACTGGTAGAATGCGCCTGTCAGACCTTATTGCGACAAGATAACGAGCACTAAATATTGCTGATAGCGAAGCAAGCGATAAAGTAAAAGCAGAGGTAATGGGTGTTAATGGTAAACAATAGAAGTCAATTGCAGAGTAATTATGACCATCAAGGTTACTTTGTCATTAGAAATTATTTCAATGACGCTGAAATATCATCACTTAGAAAAGTAGTATTGAAATTCCATCAATTATGGAAAAAAGACAACGCCAAATTTTATCAAGAGGAAGCATTCAATTCTTCTTTAATCACCGGCAGTCAGTACTTAGCGTTCGATGATCGGGTCAAGCTTTTTAATTTTATTAGTTCAAAAAAAGTAATGGCTGTTGTCGAATCGGTTATATCCACTAAGCCAGCGTTTATGAATACTCAACTATTTTTCAACCCCGTTAACCCTCAACAAAAAGATTTTTGGCATCGAGACTGTCAATATGATCATGACGTTGAAGCGCAAAAAAAAGTCATTCATGACACGCAAGTAGTACACCTTCGTGTGCCCTTATTTGATGAACTCGGCATGGAGCTAGTGCCTGAAACGCATAAACGCTGGGATAATGATGAAGAATTTGCTGTCCGACAAGAAAATAAAGGCAGAGTGAGCAGTGACGACCTCTCAACCGGTAAAAAGATTAAGCTAGCTGCAGGCGACTTGTTAGTTTTTTCGGCGGATATGATCCACCGCGGCCTATACGGCTTAGATAGGTTAGCATTAGATATCTTAGTTTTTGATTCGACAGCCAATTTTGCTGACTATGTCGATGACGATTGTTTACCAGATATTTCAATGTTAGCTAAAATTGACGAGCCAAAGCTGTTTAGGAATACCCTCCTCTTAAAATCGATGATTTCTTGACCTTTAGTTCCTGCTCAGTAAAGCGAAAACGGCTTCCGTTAATTAACTGACATGGTTTAATTGATCCAACCAACCCAGAGAAGAGATAATATTCTTAACTGGGTTGTCTGAATTTAGTTGACCAGGTCAATCTTTAGTGTTTGGTTTCACTAATATGCGTGATCGATCCATCCTAGAAACTTTCTTTGCGACGAGAATTCGACGTACTGAGCTTGCTAATTTAGACATTGAAAATGTTGATTTAAATGAGCAGAAATTTCGAGTCCGAAAAGGTAAAGGAGATCGTGAACATATCGCTCCTATTAGCAGCCGTGGTTGTGAGTGGATAGCATTCTACTTGAGTAAAGTGAGACCTCGTATCTCTTTTATTCATTCTGGTAGTGCATTGTTTTTAGCAAATAATGGCAAACGTTTTAAACCTAACAAGTTGTCAGATATGGTATCTCGCTATGTCAAATTAGCTGGGATTAAGCGTACAGGCTCTTGTTATTTGTTTCGCCATGCGACGGCAACATCTATGCTGGATAACGGTGCTGATTTGCGTCATGTACAGGAAATGTTAGGTCATACTGATATTTCTACAACGCAAATCTACACTCACGTTTCTCGCTCCAAGTTGGCTGAGGTTTATGGTAAATCTCATCCGTCTGCTTTGAGTGATGACAGCATCTTTTAGCCCGCTTAAAGGTAATGCGTTTGCATTACCTTTTTTTTGTAGTGATAGCTGGTAATGGACTACCACGATACTCACTAATAAAGAATAAATAATCAAAACTCACACTACCCCAGTCAATATAATCATATTTCATGCCTCGTAATTATTTTTCACGCAGTTGATTTAAATTTTCAGTCATAATATAGTTTGTAATCATTATTCATGACGTAATGCTTTATATAATCATTTTTCATGGGTGATAATCATTTTTCATGGTAAATCATCATTTTTAGGTTGGTAATATGGTATTAGCTAAACGCGCAAAATTTTTTGATGAAGAAGTCTATCCAGAGCCTGAGGCAGAGCTGGTTGGATATGCTTGGCTTATCAATGAATTCCAACTAAGAGTTCCTGCTCCTAATGCTATATGCGCCATTGTTCCAGCTATAAACGCTAAACGAAGCAAAGGAAGGTGGTTAATATGGGGAAGCCGTTATCAGCCTGAAGCCCATTGGTTTGCACAATTAACATTTGCGTTGAAATACGAAGGTGTTGATTTAGCAATTATGAGGAGCTTATTTGGCGCCTTGGCAATAGAAGAGATTAGCGCTTTAATTGAAAATGAAATAACAGGTGCTTATAGCCGCCGAATTTGGTTTTTCCATGAATGGCTTACTGCGCAAGTACTACCTATTGAGGATGTTACTACTGGTAACTATGTTAACGCGCTAAATGAAGAACTACAATTTGGCTGCGCCAAAACCAAAGTTTCACGCCAACGAATAAATAACAACTTACCGGGTGTTAATGGATTTTGTCCTTTAATTAAAAAAACAGAGAAGCTTGTTCAGTATATTGGGGAAAATTTAGACGAAAAAGCGGCAAAAAATATAGGGTCTGTTCACCGTGATTTACTTGCCAGAGCCTCTGTTTTCTTACTGCTTTCAGACTCTAAGGCTTCATATACCATTGAAGGAGAGGCGCCTCCTCATAATCGTATAGAACAATGGGGGAAAATTATCGGTCAAGCAGGCATGCAGCCATTAACCGTAGAAGAGATAGAGCGTTTACAAGAAGTCGTAATTCCTGATGGTCGATTTATCCTGCCAGGAATTCGTTGCGTTGGCGGTTTTGTTGGTGAGCATGATCGTGTGACGAACATACCAATACCTGAACATATATCAGCAAAGCCAGAAGATCTAGATGAATTGCTCGCTGCTTATCTAAATGCGTATGAGTTAATGAAAGGTTCAGGGTTTCATCCTGTTTTAGCTGCTGCAATCATTGCCTTTTCGTTTGTGATTATTCATCCGTTAGAAGATGGTAATGGACGAATTCATCGCTACTTAATTCATCATGTATTAGCTGAAAGTGGTTTTACGCCTAAAGGCGTGATCTTTCCAGTTTCAGCGGTAATTCTAGAAAAAATAGAAGAGTACAAAGCCGTATTAGAGCAGTTTACACAGCCGCGTTTAAAGTATGTCGAGTGGCAACCAACTGAAGACAACAATGTTCATGTAACAAACGAAACGGCTGATTTATATCGGTATGGAGATATGACGTGCCAAGTAGAGTTTTTGTTTGAGTGTGTAAAAGAGACAGTAGACACCGTTCTCCCTGAGGAAGTTCTTTATCTTGAAAGATACGATGAGATTTGGAACTATGTAAATAATCGATTTGACATGCCTCAGAAAAGCTTAAGCTTACTACTTAACTTTTTGCGACAGAGTAGTGGTAGATTATCGAAAAGGGCTACAACTAGGGAGTTCTCTGCATTAACTGAGACTGAAGTAAAAGAAATAGAGAGTAAATACCAAGAAGTGTTTTTGCTTGATTGAGTTGAATCATTTTGTCAGTGAACAATTAGTCGTTGCGTAAGAGATAATACTTACTAACTGTTTATTAAATACGCTAAACTTAATGCGATTCAGTGACGAATTGATGATGTTCTTTTAAATACAGCCAAGGAAGTAAGGCTCTCCTACTGTAAGCACACTGCTTAATTGTGCGCTTACATCTTAATTGCAGGCTTAACAAGGTAGTGGCTGCAACAACAAATGATCATTTAATCACTTTTGAGTTGGTTTATAGCTGGTGTTGCTTTGGTGTGTAGCTATAGATCCAGCAATTTGCTTCATTAAATTACTACTTTGTAATATTTGCGTGTTTCTTATTCTCTTTCCCAATCATCAGCACTCATGACAATAAAGTCATCACCTGCTCGTCTAGTAACTTTAATTGGTTTATGTTCGTTAACAGTTTGTTCAACATAGGTTTTTAAGTTATTTTAAAATTGGTTTACGCTTACACTATCTATTATCCCCCCCATTATTAACGCCCTATTATGCACGGGCTTGTCGTACATTTTAATTTAAAAGTGCAACAAGGCAATAAAGCCAGACACATATTTATGCTCACCATAAACTTAGTACAATCACTTAAAACAAGCCGCAATTGGATGGATCACCGCTTTGGTGATTTTACCATGTTGCGGTTTAACAACAGGAGGGTTGATATAACCATCAAACTTTCGTGGCTTCCACAGGGCTGACAAGGCAATGTTTGTGGTTAAATTGACAATTAATCCTGTCGATTTTTGTACTTTTACCTTGTTTTTATTCTTGCTGTGAATTTGACTATTGTTGCTAGCATTATCAACAGGTAAATGGCGAGGTAAATCACTGGCAAAGTTTTTTTCGCGACTCGCGGCAACAATGCAAATTCTATTTTCAGTGGCGCGAGATAATAAGCTGAAATCAACCTCACACGGCTCTTGAATATCAAAGGGTACCAGTAACAAGTGGATGCCATTTAACGCCGCAACCTTGACAATTTCAGCTATGTTAGCATCATCGGCAGTTAGCATAGCAAGGCTAATGTTCCCTTGCTCTAAGGGCAAGTCTATAATTTTCACCTCGTCACCTAATGCAGTCCACTGATATCTTCGGCAAAAATGTAGTTGTTGCTGTGTTGCTAATAAACCATGCTCGCTTATTAGCACGGCCTGATGCATGCCTTCAATAACTAAACTCGTGCACACGTATTGAAAAGGTCTTAACACTGAGCTGATTTGAGCAATGAGCTGTTTGCTCAAGCAGGCTATTTGGGCTAATTGCTGGGCATCATTGGTGATGGTTTTATCTGCGAGAAAGAATAGCTCAGGTAATTGAATAATGTCACTGAGGTTGTTCTCAATGTAATGACAAACATCTTCAATGGCTTGCTCATTCGACTTGTATGTGGCAAATATCGCGACATTAGCCGTTACCGGAACGTTATTGTTGTCATTGTTAATACTATTGATATTGGGATTGTTATTGATACTGGTACTGTTATCAAGTACACCTTCATGGGCGTGTTCATGCTCAGGGGCTTGTTTTATCGGCGGTGTTAACCCTTGATAAAGTTCAGGACGTCGCTGCTTGGTAAGCTTAGTGCCATCAGGGCGGCATTTGTTATTAATGTTACATTCTGCCATGTCTGCTAAATCAATGTCAGCAAAAACAAAACCTTCTTTATTGTTGGTTATTTTTGCTAGCACTTTGCCATCAGGAGACACTATTTGGCTTTGACCAACGCCAACAAGATGTTCTTGTGGCTTTCCTTCTTGCATTTCTTTTGACAGTGCTTCTGGCAGCAGTGAGCCAACTTTATTGGCCGAAGCTAAAAATACGTTATTTTCACACGCCCGAGCGGAGCCATATAAACTGCTTTGATCGAGCGCGAATGTGTTCATAGAATGACACAATAATTGTGCGCCACCTAAGGCTAGGTCACGTGAAGTCTCAAAGCTTATATCATCATTACCCGTTAAAAGTCCGAGATTGGCAAAAGGCGTTGTTACCACTGCTGAAACGTTACTTCCACTAATGAAAAAATCATTTTCATACCCCATTAACGTTTGTTTATCCACTTGTTGAATGAGTTCTCCAAGCGGTGAAAATAAACATGAGGTGACACTAATATCTGCTTTAGTGCTTGATTCAATCGCACTATCTTGTTTATTGTTGGCAAAATCGCGTGAAGGTTCGCGCCGCACCGTAACATTAAGCACAATGTAACAATGATGCTTTTTCGCTTGCTCCGCTATACATTGTAAAAAAGGTCCGTTAATTGATAAAGCTTCATGCCATGCCTGATTATGATCGACGTAGCAAGGCTGAGCATTAAAAAAATGAGTATTACAATATTCGGGAAGCACGATGAGCGACGGCTTACACACTGCCGCCTCATTGATCATACGAACACAGGTTGCTAGGTTTTCTTGAACATTTGAAGAGGTGGCAAACTGAGAAACGGCTACTCGCATGATTTATATTTTCCAGATAACTAATGGTGGTTTGAATTGATAATGGGAAAGGGTTTCGCTTTATTGATTAAATTATGACATACCTGCACTTTAGCGATGCAATTTTAGTTTTTGCCTCACTGTCCAGGATCCTTGACCAGTTTATTTGCTTGCTGATTAATAACATAGTCAATAAAAACTTCTCTATAGTCTTTATTTTGGCCATACCATGTTTCAATAACGTCAAGATGAGCCATCAAAGCATCATTGGTTATAATTTTATTTATTGCTGCCATGGCCTTATTACCAAAAGGCGTTTTAGAGCAATGTGTATGCATGCTGGTATACATATCCATTTCATCAATATTATAAAATTGGTATTTATTAGCAATCTTTTTTTCTTTGGCTTCAAAAATAGATTGCGCAGAAAAACCGAAAAAGTAATCGACATGACCGTTATCTAACATTTTAAGGTCAAGTTCAACTTTACTGACTGAAGAAAAATATATGTTGCCTTTGTCTCTATTTTTTTCAATAAGTTCATGAACTTTTTTAGAGTATGACATGTCCTCCAAATAACCCAGTTTTAGAACAGGATTTTCCAAGAGCTTTGCTAGCGACAAGCTATCGCCAGCTTTGCCGAATAAGTGCTGCTTAGACTTTAAGATATGAATGCCAGATCTAGGAGCCAGCGAAACGGGCTTGCTATGTACTCGAAAGTTTTTACTGCCGGGCACAATCCAAGCCCATGCGACACAAACATTTTCCTGACGAATTAAGGCATGGTATCTTCGGGTATTACTGAGTACGTTTTCATGATGATATTGCGGTAAATGCGACTGGAGCATTGCCGTGAAAGTATCACCTGCTCCTTGACCTTTATACTCCCCGTCGATAATAAAATTGGGAACTTGATCCCAAATTAACCAACGGATAGTCTCTTTATCTTCTGCAAAAGCACTGCCGCTGGGCAAACTAAGCCATAATATCAAAAAAAATAAAAAAAACTTCTGCATTTAAACTCTCAAATAAACTCTCAAAAAACGACTACTTACCTAGTTATTATATTCTAAAAACATCTAATCCGTAATGTTTATCGTCTTGTTGCAAGAGTAGCTAGAAATTAAGCAATACCAGCAAAAGCCAGAACCAAAACTAATACCAGCAAGAATAAGCCATAACGAGCTTGATATTTAACCTCACCGTACCTACCTCATAATAAACCTTAGCAATTAAAATTCATTATGTTGTCTTATTTATTGCCAATACTGATTGGCATTTTACTCATAGGTTACTCTGCTGGTAAACCCTATTGGCGCGAGTATCAACGCGATAAAATTAAAAACCAGCCTTTTAAAAAAGAGTGGCGTAAAATTATTCAGCAAAGAATACCTTATTTTAGGCAAATGCCCGCAGATTTACAGTTGCAGTTAAAACAACATATTCAAGTGTTTTTAGCAGAAAAAGTCTTTATCGGCTGTAACGGCGTTAAAATAACCGATGAAATACGCATAACTGTCGCAGCACAGGCGTGTCTTTTGTTACTTAATCGCAAAACCGATTATTACCCTAAATTGCGCACCATACTTGTTTATCCGCGCGCTTTTATTAAAGAGCAACAAAGCATGAATGCAGATGGTGTTCAACATAGCCAAAAAATGGCATTGGCGGGAGAGTCATGGGATTTTGGTAAAGTCGTTTTGTCTTGGCAAGACACTTTAGCGGGTGCACAAATTCCAGATGATGGCCGCAATGTGGTGATCCATGAATTTGCCCACCAACTAGATCAAGAAAATGGTAACGCCAATGGTGCTCCGCTCTTAGATAAAGAACAAAGTTATCAATGCTGGTCAGCGGTATTCTCTGCACAATTTGAACAACTGAAGGTGCAAGCGAAAACAGGAGCGCCATCATTATTTGATTACTATGGCGCCACCAACCCTGCTGAATTTTTTGCAGTGGCCAGTGAAGTGTTTTTTGAGCAAGCGCAGCAGTTATATCATGAATATCCAAGGCTTTATCGACAATTAAAACAGTACTACCAAGTTGACCCTATTCATTGGCAATAAAGCAAATAGAGCTTATACCAAATGAAATATTCCATCATCAAGCAAATTACTGTATAACGGCGCTATGAAAATTCCAAAACGTATTCAACCGCTCGTAGATGACGGCCTAGTTGACGAAGTGATTTCTCAACTAATGAGTGGCAAAGAGGCCACTGTTTTTATGGTTCGCTGTGGCGATGAAGTTCGCTGTGCCAAGGTTTATAAAGAAGCCAATAAACGTAGCTTTAAAAAAGCGGCTCAATACCAAGAAGGTAGAAAGAGTCGAAACAGTCGACGTGCTCGAGCCATGGAAAAAGGCTCTAAGTATGGTCGTAATCAGCAAGAAGAAGCATGGCAAAATGCCGAAGTAGATGCACTCTATACCGTTGCAGAAGCTGGCGTTAGAGTACCCCACCCTTTTGGCTGTTTTGAAGGCGTGTTGCTGATGGAATTAATCACCGACGAAGCTGGCGATGTGGCACCGCGATTAAACGATGTAGTGATGTCAAAAGAGCAAGCTATTGAAGATCATCAACTGGTCATGAGCTATGTTGCACGTATGTTATGCGCAGGCGTTGTGCATGGTGATTTATCAGAATTTAATGTCCTTGTTGATGAATATGGCCCTGTCATTATCGATTTACCCCAAGCGGTAGACGCTTCAGCTAATAATAATGCCAAAGCAATGTTAATTCGTGATGTCGATAATATGACGACTTACTATGGCCAATTTGCCCCTGAGTTACTGTTAAGTAAGTATGCTCAAGAAATGTGGGCCTTGTATGAAAGTGGCGAATTAACTTTTGAAACAGCACTCTCTGGGCTATTTAAAGAAAGTGATATTGCTGCGGATGTTGATAACGTTATAGAAGAGATAAAAGCTGCTTTTATGGAAGAGCAAGATCGCCTACAACGTATAGCCGAAGCCAATGAGATAGATGAGTAAATATTTTCTTTAAACATTGGCTATGTTGGCTTTAAGTGTCCCTTCCATGGGGCTCTACACAAGCATCCATGCTTGTGAAGCTTGCTTTTATCACATCTGCAAAACTTAATATAAAACAAACACTTGAATTTTTAACAACAATTGGCGGGAACATAGCCTAAACATTAAGTGGTAACTAATACCATTTATATGAAATAAACAAAGAGAGCCTAGGCTCTCTTTGTTTTTTGACCTATTTATATAGTAAGGCTAACCCTTCAATATCTTCTAATATTTCACTCACTGTTTCAGATAACTCTGAGCCCATACGCAATACTTCATTAGGGTATTGTTCTTTCATTAATGACATTAAAGCGTAATACAAAGGTTTAAAGCGTTCTTTAAGATCATATTCTTTGAACCATCTATCAACTAAATTAGTTTGGCCTTTGGCTAAAAATAAAGTGAATAATTGGATAAGTTGGCTTTCTTGTCCTTGATCATCAAAGGTAATACTTGTTAGCAAAGACTCCATTACTTGCGAGGCCAATTCAAAGTTATTATTCCATAATAAAATAGAGGTATATGAATTGTTAGCATCAAAAGAAGTATGAGTTTTAATTGATTTTTCAGCTAGTACTAAAGCTTTGCTTTTATTTCCAGTTTGCATGTTAGAAACATAGAAGTCAGCTAAATTCATTTCCGAGTTATTGTTACCAGCTTTTACCGCTTTGATATAATATTCTTCCGCAAGCAGTAAGTTTCCTTCTATTTGATATATACTTGCAAGTATTGAAAGCATGGAATTACTGCCTTCTTTGATACTTTGCAATAAATATGGTTTTGCAGTGCTATAATCCTCTTCGCAATAGTAAAAGTAAGCTGCGATTATGCCAATTCCTGTGGAGTTATGCTCTAAACCCAACTGTAAATATTTTTTAGCCTCTTTCATGTTATTTTGATGAAGGTGAATCCATGTTAACAAACCATAAGCAACTTTATCAAAAGACTTATTTTGTAACTCTTTGATAAGTATTTCTTTTGCTTGATCTAATTTATCAAGGTGGATATAAGTCTCACCTAATTTAACATGAGCACTACTTTCATTATGCTCAACAGCGAGTAAAGCATACTTCTCAGCAAGTGCTAATTGGCTTGTTTCTAAATAAATATCACTCAGCTCAATATAACACTCAGGAATATCATGCTTTATTGCTAATAAATAATACTCTTCTGCTTTAGTTAAGTTTTCTTGTTGTAGATAGATTTCGGCTAATAGTTTGTAGGCAATATAGGCTTTTTTCGTAAGAGCTAGTTCGGCCGTAGATATCGCTAAATTGATTTTATTTTGAGCTTTATATACAAAGACTAGTAAAGTAATCCCATCTGCTGCCTTAACATTTAATAAGCATTTCTCTGCTTTAGCAAGTTGTTTGATTTTTATGTAAAATATTCCTAACTCGTAATCTAGCTTTGTTTCTTGGAGTAAACTCTCTAATTTATCTAATTTAGATTGCGAAAGGTTTTCCCCAAACTCTAATAATTCCTCCCATAATTTATCAAATTCAGTTGCAATGCTTTTTTCGGAAACCGTTAGTAGTTCACTATGTAATTTACCATTTCCAGATTTTTGCAAAAAATGTGCAGTAGCGGATAAAATTTCATGTTTATCTTCACGAGTCAGTTTGCCACTACAGATAAAAGCATTGGCTAAAGTGATAGAGGCAAGTGGGTGGCAATTACCATCTAGATTTTCTGTAAATAGCTTAGAGCGCTGTTTTAGTTCAGTCCCAGTACACCAAATCTCCATAAATTGAGTCAACCAAAGCACTTTCTTTCGGTCTTTTCGACGACCATAACGCATTAAATACCAAATATTGAAAAAGCGCTCTTTCAAGGCGTACAAATGATTTTTAGTATTGGTGGTGGTTTTTTCAATAATCCACTGTTTTTCCAGTTGCCTTAATTGGGCTGAAATCTGTTTGCTGGGTAATCTCGTTCTTTCAGCAATTTCTTTAACTGAGATGCTATCCCAATTTAAAGCAATAGCATTAACAATAGGTTTTTGCTGTGTGGTCAAATCGTCCATTCTATGCTTATAGAGCGGGGTCGTTTTGTCTATGGTTTCTTCAAGTAAGGTAAAGGCGCTACCTTTTGGGCCTTCTACTAGAATATTAAAGAGAATGGAAATAGTTCTAGGAATACCACCCGTTAAGCGCCTGATTGACTCTACTTTTTCTGGTTCACCTTTTAACAAGTTATTAAGGGTAGTTTGTTCTTTTTCCCCTGCATGTTCACTTAGTTTGTTTAGTAATGCGATGGTTTCTTTTTTCGTTAATCCTTTTAATGTCTGTACTTCAAAAAATTGATAAAAAGGTGCTTTGTTATCAAAAAAAGATTCTAACCTAATAGCAGAGCCACCAATAATACGGATATTATTATTGGTGGTGAGTACCTCTCTAAGTATTTCACTTTCAGTTTGATTAAATTGTTCAAACAACTCAGCGATATTATCTATGAAAAGAATAATTTTTTTCTTGTTTTTAATGAGTGCTTGGTTAATTAAATTGATCAATTGCTTGGTTTCAGTGTCTTCTAATTGATCAATATTATCGAAGAGTGAAGTAAAAGCACCGTGATCATAATCGCATAACTCCTCGGCAATTCTTTCCCAAAAAGTGAATAATGAACTGATACCGTACTCTTCTTCTTTAAATGTTATAGGGAGTAGCCATGATGAAAGTTTTTCACTTTCTTCTACTTCTATAGCTAGTCGGCGTAGCAACGTGGTTTTACCTGAACCTCTAACACCTTGAATTATATAATGTTGCTCTGGGTGTTTCATGTCGGCATTAAAAATAGCTTGCCAAAGTTTTTTGTATTCACGTAATCGAATCACGAAATTTTCTTTGACCATTTCTGCAGAAGTATTTTGCGAATTATATAACTTCACGCCTTCTTTATAGTTTTTTATTTGCATAACGCCCCCACCATTCTTTTAACATAGGTGATGTAAATTGGTATTCTTCAGCGGTAGTTTCATAGATATAACCGTCGTGAATTAAACATTCAATGACATATTTGGAATTAACTTCGATTACTTGTGGAGCCTCTTTGAAATTATATATTTCTTGCGGGGTAATCGTTTCGTTATGTGCAATATGATTCAATATAATATGTGCAAAATCATTATCTATTTTACTTAATCGTTCTAACCGTTCAGCCCAGTGATTAAAGTTAGACAAATAATTTTGGCTAAATAACTGTTCATACGCACCATTTATATGTTCATTACTTGGCTTGGTAATTTCATGCTCGCAGCAATAGTCTTCAAGGCTAAGTAAAAGGATTTCTATGTAGTAAGGCATATACCATTTAACCTTACTGAGTAAGTACTTTTTAACCTGCTTTGATAGCATTATATCTTCTTGGCTTTTATTCAGGATAAAGTCAATAAATTCAAATGCTTTTTCTTCTTTAAATGGATCAACCGATACATTAATGAGTACATTGATTAAATCAGATAAATTCAGTTTATGAACGAGAGAGTCTAGCCCTATTGATCCTGTAAATATAAACTGAACTTTTTGATCTAGTGCAGGGTCTTGCCAAAGCTCTCTACAACCAGATAAAAATGATTCAGCCGCGCTATGACCCTGTTCAGTATAAATTTTTTCCAATACATCTGGGAACTCATCAATGACAATGATGAGTTTTTCTTTAATCGTAATTTTATCAAGAACTGTTTTTAAGTCTTTGTGACTAAGTGTTCTTTCATGGTTTTCAAATTCAATACCCGCCTCGCTAAAATTGAGACCTTTAATACTCTTTCTAAAGTCGTTTAAAGCGTCTTTACCCCAGTTGGTGAATTTATTTAGCCTGTCAGTGAATTCAGATTCGAATAAGTTTTCGATTATTCGTTCATAGTATTCATGTGCAGTAGGGCAAGATTGGACTATGTTATACAAAAATACATAATTATTTTCGGGCTTTAGCTCTAGGTTGCGTAAAAGGGATGTTTTACCAACTCTGCGCGGAGCTAGCAATAATAAATGACTGCCATGGTTTAGTCGTCTCCAAATCCTTTTTTCATCTTTTTCTCTAGGGAAGTAATTATCCCCATAAGCAACTTGACCAGTCATATAAAACCTCTTGACAATATTTTTATGGTTAAGTTTAGTGACAATAAAAACATTGTCAATTATTTTAGCTATGTTTTTATTGTTAAAAAGCGTTGACAAGGAACAAATATTTTAAATGTATCTAAGGTATTTTAATTTTAAGGCTCTGTTGTAGTTAAGTATTGCTGAGTAAACAAACGAGACGCGTAAACCCGTCCATGGGGCTCTACACAAACATCCGTGCTTGTGAAGCTCGCTTTTATCACCTTCAGCAACTCTTACATAAAATCAATCACTTACAACATGGATAACAGTATTGTGGAACAGAGCCAATTTTAAATAGTTATCGACTGACTTCTCTTAAATGTAGTTGGTTTGAAGATTCGATAAATTAGTAGTTTACAATTCCAATAAACACGTATAAGCCCTTACCAATATCAGTACAAACTTCCCTCCTCTTCTTTTATTTGAACACCAATATAGCAACATCGTTGTCATTATGTTTGATGATAAAAGCTGCTTTTATGGAAGAGCAAGATCGCCTACAACGTATAGCCGAAGCCAATGAGATAGATGAGTAAATATTTTATCAATAGTTGAGTTAAAAATAATATCTTATCTCTGATTACTTATTACAGGGCGGATCAAAAATGATTCGCCTTTTTTATTGCTGCTACTTTTTGTTGCTTCTATAAGCCGAAGAGCTTGTGAATGACTACTACGATGCTCGATAATGGTGCTGTTCTTAGATATATGCAAGAGATGCTAGGCCATGCAGATATTTCAACGACACAGATTTATACGCATGTATCGAGAACTAGATTAACCGAAGTTTACAATAAGAGTCCCCCTCAGCATTGAGTGACAGTAACATATTTAATTAACTAATCTTGCAATGGTAATGCAACTGCATTACCATTATTGGGTAAACCTAATATTTTGGAGGTTACTATGATACAAGCTACTTTAGAAACTGAATCTACATTAACAGATAGATTTCAAACAACCGTTCCTAGTGTTGTTCGTCAAGCACTACATTTGAATAAAAAAGATAAAATAAAATTTATCATTCAGCCAAATGGTAGTGTCATACTTTCTCGTGTTGAACCTAAAGAAAGTGATCCTATTGTTGAGTCATTTTTAGCCTTCGTTGCTAACGATATGCAAAAGCATCCTGAAAAGCTACAGCCCCTTACCGCAAGTATGCGTGATCGTGTTGAAGTATTAACCGCAGGTATTGAATTAGATTTAGATGCGCCATTATCTGATGAGGATGAATAACCTTGTCCGATAATATCCCTGTTGTCGTGAATGGGTGGACGTTATATACGCACCCATTATTTGTTGAGCAATATGAGCTTTTAGAGAAAAAAGTCATCGCGCTTAAGGCAAAAGATCCGATAGGTTATATTAAAAAGAATGCGACGAAAAGGTTAGCAGCTATTCATAAGCTAGCTTATGAAGTTATTCCACAAGACCCGACAAAATCGGATTATCGCCAAGGTAAAACATTAGGCGAAAACAATAAACACTGGTTCAGAGCTAAGTTCTTTCAGCAGTACCTATTGTTTTTTCGATATGATATCCAATCAAAAGTGATTATTTATGCTTGGGTAAATGATGATAGCAGCAAGCGCGCTTATGAAAGTAAAACCGATGCTTATAAAGTATTTGCGAGAATGCTTAAATCAGGTAACCCACCAGATAGCTGGGAAGATCTTTTAAAAGCCGCCAAAAAAGCAAGTGTATCTTTTTGAATTAAAAGCTACAAAGGCTTGATACTCTATGCTTCTATACAAATTTACTTTAGATTGAAGTAAATTTGTATACATTTAAGCAGACACTAAAAGCTGAGGGATCCCCACTAATTCAAGCCAGATCACCTATGCCGATAGTCAATAGATAAAGTTGATTATATACAAAAACGAACTCCTCACAGCTAGGTCGATATCTATCATCATCTACAACTTCGCGGCCTAGGTAGATGTAAGATAATACGGCTCGGTGTTTTATGCTGTTGGCTTGTAGCAATAAATGATCATCACGTAATGCCGCAACATACCCCATGCACCACAATGCGAATAGTGTAAGTGCGGCAACCAGCAGTAGGTTATCAAACCGCTCTGGCGTTTTTGAATTAGCATATTCAAGACTGATATCGACACGACCATTTTTTGTATCTCTAAAATTTTCTTCAATTTGCATCCGCTGCTTGTAGAGTTTTACTACCATCGTCGATTACTGTAAGTGTTGTGGTAAGTTGAACACTAGTAGCCACGGCTCTTTTGCCTTTTTCTCGTAATATTTATCGGTAGTGCAGTTCGACTTTCCGCCCCGCATTTTCTGCTTTTCTCTTCCCTTTTTTGTGCCTTTATACAGTGTGCCATTGCACTTGAATTGAGTGGCTTTACTGTAACTTATTTCACCTAAACCTGTGGCTTTGCTACAGGCTTGCTCATACCAATGCTTGCAGTTATACCAAGTTTGGTTATCTGTTGATAAAGTAACATTTCCTCTGACACGACCCACCCAATACCAGCTTTTGTCTTCTATGGCTTCAAACCATGGGGTTTTAAAAATAGCGTCAGATAAAATAATAGGTTGGCAATCAGCAGGCAAGCACAGCTCAATGTTATCTAATAATGCTTGATGAGCTGCTTCGGTATTAAGTTCGCTTTCAGGATAAACTTTCTCATACAAAGTGAGCGCACGTCCACCCATTGGAATGCTGGCTCTAAGCACTTGAAATATCTCATTACCATTGATTGGTGACCAATCGACGATAATAAGCGGTGCATATCCTGCCCAACAAGTGCCTCGCTCATGTGTTCGTAAAAATATAATCGTTCATTGTGAAGGTGAGAATTGCCGATCAGGCGGTCGGCTCGTTTAATATCATGTTTTTTATCCGTTTTGGAGGCGTTCTTTAGCCCTCGACCTAGGTACTCGTTGGTCTCGCATTGCGGCACCGACAAAGCTGAATAGGGTATTTAGGCGAACGGAATGAATTTCAGGGTAGGCAAAGGCAAGATCATTTTGTAATATATCTAAGGCTTTCATGATTATTGTGATTTATGTTTTGTGGTGAAACTATTTGATCACAGCTAATCATGAAAGTCGCCCTATTAAAAAATTCATATTTCGAGGGGATTCGTCAGCACTAAAAGTGTATCTTTAAATTAAAAATGAGATTATTGCTACTATAAGCCCCGTTGCCATTCTTGTCTTAAATTAACATCACTCGGCTGATGTAAGGCTAACCTAACGTGGTTTAGTAATACCTCTTTATCACTCCCTAATACGCCCTTGAGCACTAAGTAGTTCGATGCATGATCAGAGCGGAAAATTGTTTTCTCTAATTCTAGTTCAGAGAGTAGTATTTCCATTTCTGTAAATAACTCTTGCTGTGTTAATTGCCGAAAAGGCTGTAATGATGCTTGGGTAAATTTATCGGCAAAGCGTTGCTCGCCTAATGGAAAGCTAACCACCAGCGTCGATAAATAGTTAGGTTGGGCTTCATTCATCAATTTAGCGGAATTAATGGCATGTTGGCGAGATAATTCAGGGCCACCAAGGCCATTTAAAATCATCACCGAGCTTTTCATCCCCGCTTGCTTGATTTTATTGAGGGCAATTAATGAACTTTGATAAGTTTCGCCTTTTTCAATGAGAGCGAGTACTTCATCATCACCACTTTCACAGCCAATATACATCAATGTCAGGCCTAATGCTTGCAACTCGGCTAATTGCTCTACCGTTTTATTGCCAAGATTTCGAGGTAAACAATAGCTAGACACTCTACTAACCTGTGGTAAATGCAGCTTTATTAACACTAGAATTTCTTTTAAGCGTTTAAATGGCAACATCATCGCGTCACCATCAGCAAGAAATACTCGTCTGGTGGCTATGCCAGACTTGGCTACTTTAATAATTTCTTGCTCAATCTGATCCACTTTCTTGGGTCTGAATTTTTTATCTTCGCTAGTATACATATCGCAAAAGGTGCACTTGTTCCATGAGCAACCATTAGTGACTTGTAATATTAGGCTTTTCCACTCGCTTGGTGGACGGAATACGGGTTCAATGTAGTTTATTGGATACATAATATTTTCTATTTATCGAGGACGAAATCATAATGAGACTAATGTTAACATTTTAACAAAAGCCGTTTCTTAGTGATATGTTTTATATCAGCATAGATAAGAGCAACAAGAAAAAGGGCAACATCTACATTATGCTGCCCTTTATTACAGTAAAAAAGCTGTATTCACCGATTCAACGCTATTTTTTAACCCAACCACCTGAGGCCATTTTAATTAAATGACCCGAGCGAGTTTTACCAATAGCTTTTTCTCCTGCTAAGGCGGTAACTTGCTTCATTGATAGTTTATTTTTACGAGCAATATCAAGGTAAAGGCTTTTACGTTTTTTATTCACCTCTACCACTAAGCTAGTTACTTCTGGGCTGGTGACAACAATACCTAAATAACCGTTAGCCATTTCACCCACTAAACCCTGCTGTTTTGCTTGCTCTAGTGATACTGCCCAAGCAGAAAAAGTAATGGTTAAGACAACCATAGCTAAACTGAATTTTTTTATGAATTTGTGCGCTAGTTTGTGCGTTATTTTATGCATAGTTTTTCCCTAAAAAATGTCGCTATTATCACTAAAAATACTATCAAGCTCTTTATCTACTTTTACCCGTATTTCGTGATCTATTTTTAAATTTAAATTAATGGTAATCGGCTCTTTCGCGCTAACTTCTACTTTGTGTGTACAACCAGAAAAGAGAAGAGCTGCTAATGCTATTACGAGTACTTTATCCATAAATGCTCCTTAGTTTTTTTGTAAACTGTCGATAAGGGACTGCTCTAAATGTTTGCTAATATTCAATGATTTCAATAATCCTAATAAGTCATAGCTAAGGTTTAGATTGAGGTTAACATCATTATCAAGATCCGGGTTTCTACCTTTTATAACCGTATCAAACAGCATGTAGCCATCATTGGCCATAGAAACATCAGAAAACAATTGATGATAGTGTATGTTCTGCATGGCATCAAAGGCCAATTTTAGTTGTAAATCACTTGCTTTCAACTCTGCAACCGTGGGGTTGTTAGCCACTTTAATAATGCCATTACCAACATTATGCAGCTCGCCACCTGCAATAGTAAACTGTTTGTCATTTAAGGTTACCGGCAAGTTACCCGAAATTTTTCCTGTCACTATAATGCCTTGTTTGGGGTCTAGCTCAAGTAGTTCCTCTAAGTCTATACTAGTTAGCTGAACATGAACTGAACGACTAGCGGTAAATGGCCATTGAAGTTGGGCAATGTTAACCCTGCCGCCAAGGGTTTTGGCCTCAAGCTGTGTTGCAATGAAACTAAACGCTTTATTGTTAAAGCTCAGCGCTGTTTGCGCGGAAAACTCGGTTAACGATGGTGCGGTTGCTATTTTGGCAATGGTTAAATTATTTATCGGCTTTTTATCGACGCTAACACTTTTAATATAACCATCAGATAGCACAAATTTTTGCTGCCAATTAAGTTCTTGCAGCCAAGTCCCCGCAATTTCACCGCTAACATCTTGTATTGAAACATCAAGTCTTGCGGTATTATTTAACCATTTAGTTGTATCCGTTAACTGCCCCGACAAATGATAACTAAGACTGCCATCAATCAGTGATAACTCAATAGGTAAGTTGAGTTTTAACGCCAGTAGCTCGGTAACGTCGACATTCTGCGCAAAAAACTCTAACTGAGGTTTGCTGATAACACCACTAAGCTTTATGTTGGCTAGTGGCTGCTTATCGGCGCTTATGTTTGCGCTTATGTTTGCGCTTATGTTTACGATAATACTTGCGGCAATATTGATATCTGACAACGTGCCGTTAATATCAGCCTGCAATGCAACTTGGGCTATTTGAGCGATATTCGCTATTTTTAGCTGTGTAGCCTGACCATTAAGCTGCAAAGATAATGCTGTTCGTCCCTGATTATCAATATGAATAGTACCCTGCCCATTGACTATTAGTTTTTTTATGCTCAAAGCATTTTTATTAATTGTGTTAGCCGTGCTATTTTTTTTTGCTGAATTTAGGGGTGATTTTGATAATTTTAGCATTGACAATTCAAGTGTTGTCGCAGGACTAAAAGTAACTTGCCAACCTAAACTATGTTGTTTTATGGCACCTGTTGAGGCTATGTTAACTAATTGTTTACTTAGCTTATTTAAACGACTGATTAGCAGCTTTGCCTGCGCAGCATAGTTGCTTTGCTTTAAGGTAAAATTAAGGGTTTTATTTTTTTCATAAGTTAAAGAAGTCTCAGTAAAAGCGAGTTGCAGTGGTCTTGCTTTATTGTTTGACGTTAATTCAACATTGGCAATAAAAACCTGCTGCTTGGCAAAATCAATTTGCACTTTTCCTTGTGGTTTTATAACTAATCCCTTGCTAGGGTTGTCTTTAATAAGATTAATAACATCAGCAGCGATGTTTTTCCTCACTAAAAATTCAGCTAGTTTTTGCTCACTGAAGTTAGTATTAACAACGCTTTGCTCATCAATAACAAACAAGGCTTGGCTCGCGGTTATGGTGCTTTGCCATGAAAGCATGCCGTTAATATTGAATGAGTCATTTTGTGCTATGCCAGTTTGAGCTCTGCCACTTTGTGCTGTATCACTTTTTTCTATGTCACTTTGTTCTATGCCAAGAGCGCTGTCGATTGAAAAATGTTCAAGCTGACTAGTGGCGGTTAATGTTTCTTTTTGCCATTGCAGCTGAGTGTTTAACTGACCCTTTATTATTAGGTTTTTATCGAATTGCGCAGGCAATGCTAGCTGATGAATAGCTAAAAACTGCTGCAATGAGGCTAAATCGGCATTGAGCTTAGCAGTAAAACTTTGGCCTGCAGGTGAAAAATCAACCGAGAGAATATTTGCTTGTTTACTGTCTTTTAATGACACCTTAATACTTTTTTTATTGGCAACAAATTGCCCGTAAAATACTGGCTTGTCGACATGATCTGCCTGAGTGAAAAAAAGGTAAGTGAACTTTTTAATGGTTATAGGCAGCGGTAGAGTTAATTGCGCTATTGTTGCTAAGTAGTGCTTAACGCTATTTTCAGCAAAGGCTTGCTGATTAGCATCACTTTGCTCTAGTAGCTTTGCTTTACCTTGAATTTTCATAGCCTCAACATGGATAGCACTTACGGGTAAGGTTGTTGAGATTTGCATCTGTAAACTAACATTCTCAAGCTCTATATCGGCTTGTGGGGCGCTTATACAGACTTTACTGATAATAATATTCAGAGCAGCCGTTAAGCTAAAGTCTAGGCAACTTAGTTGTGCCTTATGGGGCAACAAGTAGTTATTAATGCTGTAAGCAACAACTTGCTTGCGAGCAAAAAAAACGACACTGATTAATAAAATAATTACCAATAACAGGGTTAAGGTCAATTTTATAAAGCGCACTCAAAGTCCTTGGCGATAAACTATTAATGAAAATTTAGACGTGAATATAATGTTTTTTGGTCGCGGATACATTATTGATTATATCAGAAGTATATCAATGCTAATCCTTAATTATCCCCAACCCGATAGTATTTTACCTATAGATATTTCAGTTAATTTGCTAAAATTTACCCATCTTAATCTTTTCAACTAATCCTAACTATTCTGCTATGCGTTTATTAAAGTCTACCATCCATGCTGATATTACTGATATGTCGGTGAAAAGTTTCACCCGAAAAGCGACTCGCGCCATTGTGCTCAATGGTGAAAATATTCTTTTGCTTTATACCAAGCGTTATCACGACTACAGTTTACCCGGTGGCGGTATTGATGAAGGAGAAAGCAATATTGATGGCCTTATTCGTGAATTAAAAGAAGAAACTGGTGCCCATAATGTGCAAAATATTCAAGAGTTTGGCTACTATGAGGAATTCAGACCTTGGCATAAAAGCGGTTTTGATATTATCCACATGCAGTCTTATTGCTATGTCTGCACCATAGACGATGAGTTATTAGCTCCTGAGCTTGAGTCACACGAAATAGATAATGGTATGCACCCCGTATGGATGAACATTCATCAGGCCATTAGCCATAATGAACACACCATTGCCAATAGCGAAAAAAAAGGCCTTTCCATTGAACGGGAAACGTTTCTCTTAAAAATTATTGTTAGCGAGTTATTAAATAAAGAGTTAGTGCATAACTGTGAAGAAGTTTAATTAACTGTTAAGTGCACGTTATTACTGTATTTTTATGGCTCTGTTCCACAATACTGTTGTCCATGTTGTAAATGATTGATTTTATGTAAGGAGTTGCTGAAGGTGATAAAAGCGAGCTTCACAAGCACGGATGCTTGTGTAGAGCCCCATGGACGGGTTTACGCGTCTCGTTTGTTTACTCAGCAACACTTAACTACAACAGAGCCATTTTTATATAATCATTTATCCCCTGCTTTTGGAAAAACACTTTTGCAATGAATCATTCTCAACGCTCGTTAACATTAACAGAAGCCACCAATAACTTACTCAATAAGTGTGACTTACCCGCGTCATTAACAATAGAGCAATGTGCTACTTCATTGGCGATGAGTATGACCTCTTTTCGTCGTAAACTTGCCCAAGAAGAAAGCAGTTATAAACTCATTCAAAGTAAATTTTTAAACGAATTATGTGTCACAGCATTACTAACCAAGCACAGTAAAATTGATGAGCTAGCCATTAAGCTGGGTTATTCTGAAAGAGCCACCTTTGAGCGGGCATTTCGTCAAAAATTTGCTATAACGCCTGCGCAGTTTCGTGAGTTGTCATTAATTGGCAATAATCATAGTAGCCATAAAAAACTCATCGAAATTGCCCAGAATATGCCGCCTATGCCGGGTAGTTGTCGGCAGTTGCTTGATGAGAAAGAACAAAATAATCTTGATCTACAACGCATGGTTGAAATTGTCAGTAAAGATGCTATTTTTTCGGCTCGTATCATGGGGCAAGCCAGTAAAGCCATGTATGGTAGAACGCCGAAAAACCTCCAAGAAGCCATTAGTCGAAACTTAGGTATTGGTGCCGTCATTAATTTTGCCATTGTTTACGCACTAAAAGATGCGCTACAAGATAGTGTTGAGCAAGTGATTATTGATCAATACAGTGCAGCATTTTTACTTGCCCCAAAACTTTTTCAACGCATTCGTCAATCTTTAGCGAACAATATTAAATTTGATAATACTTTAACCGAGCAAGTATTAGTGTTTGCATTACTTGGGGTATTTTTACTTAGCCATAAAAGTGCTTATAAACACAAATTAATGCGCTATTCATTGCAAGGTATCGATGATTTGCATGCGCTTAATCATCATATTAGGGAGTCAATGGGGATCAGTGTTTACTCATCATCATCATTGATGCTCTCGCTATGGCATATTGATGCCAACCTCGTTAAACAGCTTAATCATTTAGATAAAATCAGTCAGCTGCGGGCAAAAAGCAATGAGCAAGATGAATTGGTATTATTTATGTTGTCGTGTTTGTATTTTTCTGCCGCGGGTCATGCTGATTTTAGTGAATTAGAGCAAAAGGCTACGCGGTTAAATATTAGCGATTTTGATGAAATAAAAACGCTGTTATTGCACTCATAAGCCTATTCTCATAACCTAAGTGGATGGGATTATGAACCTTCTCAGCCAGTAGTAAAAGGGGGCTTGCTATTAGCTGAAAAGGCCATAAAAACTTGGCTCTGTTGTAGTTAAGTATTGCTGAGTAAACAAACGAGACGCGTAAACCCGTCCATGGGGCTCTACACAAGCATCCGTTCTTGTGAAGCTCGCTTTTATCACCTTCAGCAACGCTTACATAAAATCAATCATTTACAACATGGACAACAGTATTGTGGAACGGAGCTAAAAACTGAGTGTTTATTAATTCAATTTTTTATGTTGACGCATCACTAACACCGCAATTGCCGTGATAAAAAAGATAAACATGGGTGGCTCTGGCACAGCAGCTACTTGCTTTAAAGAAACATTATCAATTAAGCCGCCTAAGGAGTTTTGTCTACCAAAGGCCGCAAAACTTAAATTCATTGACTGGGCTTGTGCAGTAAATAAAACTGACTGTAAAGCCCAGTTTTTGGTTAAACGGCGCGTGCTATCAGCAATTAAAACAGCGTTCATATCAAAGTCAAAATCAGTTGCCGCGTCATACCAAAATACATTAATGCCGTTGTCGTTATTGCGATTTGTACGGGGCTTGTAATAAAATTCTAAAAGATAATCACTACCAACAGTTAATGAAGTTAATGTTTGTGTCATGACCGCATTGGAGGCACCACGAGGGTGAGAGTCTAACTCAACGTGATGTGAACCGTCTTGAGAGCGAGTAACAACATTTTTTTGCAACTCTATGCCGTTACCATGCGTAGTTACCCAACCCGGTAAGCGATAAAACACATCCCAAGCGCGGTTTTTATTCTCATAAGCGTGTAAGTCGGTGTTAAATACCGCCCCTACTGACGTTGAATAATCAGCAAATGTTGTTTGCTCAAAGCTACCATTAGTGATTAATGAAGCTTGAGAAATTGCGCTTACTACGATTAAAGAAAGCGATAACATCATTTTATTAATAAATGTAGACATATAATGGTTGCTGCAGTGATTGATAATATGCTGCTTAGTATACGCCGCTAAATAGTTAAAAATATGGCTAAACTGTCCAATATCACCTAACGCGAGTAACGCTAACTGGTTACCATTTTGCTTATCTGCTCGGCACGATCTTCGTCTGACATCTCAGCAGGCGGAGGGGTTAAAATACCTACCTGACAAGCTGGGCGCAGAGCAAGTTCGTCTAACCATCGCGTTAAGTGACTCAAACCATCAATACTAATACCGCTCCATTCATGTATGCGCACCCAAGGCCAAGTAGACATATCAGCAATGCCATATTCATCGCCAGCTACATATTGATTGTTAGCAAGTTGTGCATCTAGCACTTCAAATAATCTACGCACTTCATTTTGATAACGCTCAATCGCAGCAGGTATTTTCTCAGGAAAATAACGATAAAACACATTAGCTTGCCCCATCATTGGACCAACCCCGCCCATTTGAAACATTAGCCATTGCATAACTTGGGAGTATTTTTTGGGATCGCTGGGAATAAACCTACCCGTTTTTTCTGCCAAGTACATTAATATTGCCCCAGACTCAAAAACAGCAAAGTCATCATTATCACGATCAATAATGGCAGGAATACGACCATTAGGATTAATAGCTAAAAATTCTGGCTGCTTTTGCTCTGACGTCATTAAATCAATATGGTGAACGGTATATTCAAGCCCCATTTCTTCTAAAGCGATTGATATTTTATGACCATTTGGGGTCGCTGCCGTATACAATTCAATCATCATTTAACCTCTAATTTTATTTAAACATTTTGTACCTAACGGTACGTTTTGACTTAAATTATACCGTTAGGTACAATATGTCAATTATTTATCTATTAAAATTCGAGAAACTTGTGGCTAGCGGTAGAAAAAAAGCATTTGATGAAAACGAAGCACTCCGTGCGGCAATGGACGTTTTTTGGCTAAAAGGTTATGTGGGTGCGTCATTAACCGATCTCACCCAAAGTATGGGGATTAATAAACCCAGCCTATATAGCGCCTTCGGAAATAAAGAAGCATTATTTATTAAAGCAATCAAGCTCTATATAGAATTAACGATGAAAAAACACCTCAAAGCATTGAGTGAGCCTGACACGCCACTCGCGCAGCGTTTAAAAAACTATATGATGTCGATTGTTGCAACACAATGTGAGTCGGAGCAACCCAAAGGCTGTTTTTTAGTATTATGTCAATCGGAAACATTAGGCGGCGACATTCCAGAGTCCGCCGCGAGCTTTCTTCAAGAGGCAGGAGAAGCCCCCAAACAGCTACTAACAGATATACTTAAAGCAGACCCTGAAGCTATTTCACTGAAACTAAACCAACATGCTGACGGTAATGTTTTAAGTTTATATACCACCTTAAAAGGCACCGCTGCTATGGCTCGTTCTGGCGTACCAATTACCGAGCTAGAGTATGTGATTGATACCACGTTACGGGGCATTGGCGTTCAATAAAGCAGCCGAAATAGCTAACAGCATGAGCAAAACCAGCTAAATTTATAAAGACAATTTTACCACAGAGAAGACAGAGGCAGGTTATATGCTCCATGCATAACCTAAGTGACCTACATATATGAACCCACTCCGTTTGCAAGATATTTGATCATAGTGTGAGAGGCCAGATCTTTGGCAATAATAATGCGCTTGCCAGTAAGTGGCTTTTTAGTAAAAACATCACGATTAACAGAGTACTCTTCACAAGAAAAACTAACCGACTCAGGTAGTTGACTCGGTGAACTGTTGGCTATTTTACTTGCGGCTTGTTGTAACTTTTCATCAATATCATGTAATTCATCGGCTTGCACTAAGCCTAAATGTCGCTCAGGTAACGTTATCTCGCTATCACGCATAAACACATCAAAAATGCCAATACTGTCAGGAACACTCGCGCGGATCATTTCAGCATGTCGCTCACTAGCAATTCTATTGGCAATAACACCTGCAAACCTTAACTCTGGCCGATACAACTGTAAACCTAATGCCAAAGCGCCAAAGGTTTGCGCCATAGCACTACCGTCAATTACCGCTAATATTGGAATATCAAAAAACAAACTCAAGTCGGCAGTGCTTGGCTCACCATCGAATAAACCCATAACGCCTTCAATTAAAATAAGATCGGCTTGCTGCGCTGCTTCAAATAATAATTCTCGACAATGTTGCTCACCCACCATCCATAAATCAAGCTGATAAACAGGGTTACCACTGGCCTTAGTTAAGATCATTGGGTCAATAAAATCAGGCCCTGTTTTAAAAACACGAACATCCTTACCTTGTAAACGATGGTAATTAGCAATGGCTGCGGTAATGGTTGTTTTACCTGATCCTGACGACGGCGCGCTAATAATCAGCGCAGGACAATGGCAGTTATTCGACATTAATGTTCTCACTCTTTAATAATTTTAGTTGCCTGTGCATTTCGTTCAAAAAGAAAGTCAAACAAGCTATAAAACGAGCTTTGATGTGAAGAATAATTACCATACTAATATTGCTAAAAGTATTGCTAAAGGCACCACACATCATACACTTAACGATGAGTACTTTACTAAGTGCTTACTCAAAATTCAATTTAAGGTTATAATTTAAGGTTATGATATTTAGTTAAATAAAAAATATTTGTTCAAACTTTTACCTAAATAATTTTTGACAAATTAAGTCACTATCAACCAGTAAAAACAAACGTTTAAAAAGGAATACGCAGTTGCATCAACACACGCTATATTTATTACGCCATGGTGAAATTGCCTTGCAAGGTATTCTTGCTGGAAAAACTGACATTGCCCTTTCTGAGCAGGGTTGGCAGCAACTATGGCAAGCTAGCCAGCAATTACCAAAAATATCACATTGTATTAGCTCTCCTTTACAACGTTGCCAAGAATTTGCAGCGGCATTTTCGTTAAAAAACAATATAAACCTTAAACTTGACGCGAACCTGCAAGAAATGAACTTTGGTGATTGGGACGGTAAGCCTTATCAAGCATTATGGAAAAATGAGGGCAATGAACAACAAGTAACCATTGGCGATTTTTGGCAAAACCCTTGGCAGCATACTGCGCCTAATGGTGAAGCTATGACTGACTTTACCCAACGTGTTGATACTTGGTGGCAGCAATGGTTAGCGACTATACCAGGTGATAATATGCCAGATGGAAATACCTTAGTGGTGGCGCATGGCGGTGTCATAAAGCACCTCATTGCCCGCGTATTAACTATGCCGATACCGGGTACCGCCCATATAAGCAATATTGATGTGCCCTATGCTAGTTTAATAAAAATCACCATTCATCGTGATGAGCAAGGCAAAGTTTGGCCAAGAATTGTTTGGTAAAACATTTTATTTCAATATTTTCATTGCAAGCATTTTGCTTTATTTTATCGTCACTATAAGCAATTAATACTTGCTATTTTTAGCTAGCTGACGATAATCGCGTGGTATATTTTTTATATATTTATATATATACGAATAACTCCTTTTTAATGTGGGAATGTGATGAAAACTCACAACTGTACCCGCAACTGTAAAAGCTTTAACGCTTGAGTCAGAATACCCATTAAGAAGAAGTAAAACAATAAAGTCGAGCGGGCCTACTCGAACATTGTATACTCAACTTCTAGTGTTAATGTTCTTACTCATAGATTGATTGTGCTCTGTTTGGCCGCTTTAAATTTGCCAATGGTGTGCGAGTATCAATTTTTGAACAGCAGTTATCAAATACCCTCTTTAAAGAATGCTTTATCAGCAAAAACTGAATTACTTGGTGTGCAACAAGTTTGTTGGCACGCAGATGGGCAATTAATTTTAGATAATATTTCTTTTTCAATTTCTGCTGGTAGCTTTACCGGTATTTTAGGGCCAAACGGTGCTGGTAAGTCTAGCTTGCTCCGCTGTTTATATCGCTATACTAAACCCGACTCTGGCTCAGTTACCTTTAACCAACAAGATATTTGGCAACAATATTCACCTTATCAATATGCACAAGATATTGCCGTGGTTTTACAAGAGTCTCCCTCACATTTTAACTTAACTGTGCACGATGTTGTCGCATTAGGTTTGATACCCCACAAAGGTTTATTTACTCGCGAGCAAGCAAGCGATAAGCAAAAAATAATCTGTGCCATTGAACAAGTTGGCTTAACAGATAAAACTCAGCAGAGTTTCGAACATTTATCAGGCGGTGAAAAACAACGGGCATTAATTGCACGCGCCATAGTGCAATCACCCAGCTTATTAATTATGGACGAGCCAACGAGTCACCTTGATGTTCGTTATCAAATTCAGGTTATGGAATTAGCCAAATCATTGGGGATCACTGTAATTTCATCATTTCATGACTTAAACCTTGCGAGTGCAATGTGTGATCAATTGTTGGTGCTAAACAAAGGTAAGTTAGTTGAACAGGGAACGCCTCAAGAGGTGATCACCAGCGAAATGCTCTCAAATGTTTTCGGTGTTTGCGCACAAGTTTCAACGCATTTTCAACACCAAGTGCCACATATTTCGTATTTTTATGGCTATGATCGCCCGAATAAAAAAGGTGATTTAAATAATGCCTAGAATAAACCAAACCTTGGCACTTTTTATCACAGTTATTTTTGCTGTGATCAGCTTTATTAGCGCTTTATCTTTAGGGGCGGCAGAGATTAGTTTACCTGATGTTATGACTAGTTTAGCGGCCAAGTTGTCAACCGACAAAGACCCAACTCAGCTTATATTTTTTGAACGCATCATCTGGGAACTGCGGATGCCGCGGGCAATTTTAGCATTTTTAGCTGGCTGTGGCTTAGCGGTATCGGGATTGATTTTACAAACAGTGACACGAAATCCGCTAGCTGACCCTTACCTGTTTGGTATTTCCTCAGGCGCGTCTTTAGGCGTGGTGATCTCCATTGTACTACTGGGCAGCACTATTTCACTGGTAACGCCCGTTGCCGCTTTTGCTGGTAGTTTAGTGGCTATGTTGATGTTATTGGTGATTGCTGGCAGAAGGCAAAGTCAGCAAGTTGAATCAATGTTATTAGCAGGCGTGGCCTTGTCATTTCTATTTAGCTCATTTACTAGCTTGTTGCTTTACCATACCGACCCACAAGCAGTAACCGCTGTTTTGTTTTGGACCATGGGCAGCTTTTCGCGCGCACAATGGAGTAACTTATGGTTTCCTAGCGTTGTTATTATTGGCTGTGTCGTAATAATGCTGGCCTATCGTCGCCAATTAAATGCCATGTTACTGGGAGATGAAAGCGCAACAACACTAGGCATTAACGTTAACCGTTTTCGTTTAGTGATGTTAATACTCAGTTCATTGATCACCGCCACGCTAGTTTCTTTGTGTGGTGGTATTGGTTTTGTTGGTTTGATGATCCCCCATATTGTGCGATTTTTTATCTCACAAGGCACTATTTTCAGCATCATGTTAACGGCACTTATTGGCGGTATTTTTATGATCTGGGTTGATGTTTTGTCGCGTATTATTTTAGAAAATCAAGAGCTACCCGTTGGCGTTATCACCTCTGCGGTGGGTAGTTTATTCTTTTTATCCTTATTGTACTTTCGAAAAAATAAAGCTTAAAGGGCCTGTTTATGACGTTTTCTATAAAAAAAATCACCGAAAAATTTGATGATGAAATTCAAGCAACAATTGACGGAAAAACTAAACCGCTTGGCGCATTAGGTCAGTTAGAAGACACCGCCAAAATAATTGCTCGCGTACAGTTCTCCACAACAAATAAAGAGCAAGCACTCATCATTAATAAACCCAGCTTAGTTATTTTTGCTGGTGATCACGGTGTTGCTGCGCAAGGTGTTTCTATTGCGCCCAGTGAAGTAACCTCGCAAATGGTGGCAAATTTTGCGACGGGTGGCGCCGCCATTAATGTTTTTTGTCAACAAGTTGGCTGGCAGTTAAGTGTGGTAGACGCGGGTATTTTATCGCCACCAAAGCGTCACTTAAACATTATTGACCAGCGTTTAGGCAATATAACTGAGCCATTAAATATTGCCCCCGCAATGAGTGCCTCGCAAGTAGAACAGGGCTTTAAAAAAGCATCTGCATTAGTTAAAGCAACGGCTGAAAGTGGCTGTAACCTAATGGCCTTTGGCGAAATGGGCATTGGCAATACCACATCGGCTGCAGCCATTATGTCTGCGCTGATGAACATTTCCCCCCAAGCGTGTGTTGGCCGTGGCACAGGAGTTAGTGATGAGGTACTAAAAAGAAAACAACAGGTTATTGAACAGGCTTTAGCACTACATCAAGGTAAGCTTAATAATGCTGAAGAAATTTTAGCCTGTTTGGGCGGTTTTGAAATTGTACAAATTACGGCGGCAATGTTAGCCGCAGCAGAGCAAAAAATGCTGGTAGTGGTGGACGGTTTTATTTGCACAGCCGCAGCAATGTTGGCCATAGCAATAAATGAAAACGTTAAAGAATATATGATTTTTGCCCATTGTTCAGGCGAGCAAGGTCATCAAAAAATGTTAGATTTTTTAAAGGTTCAGCCGTTATTAAATTTAGGGTTACGCTTAGGTGAAGGCACAGGAGCCGCATTAGCACTGCCATTAATTCAAGCGTCTGCGGCATTTTATAACGACATGGCAAGTTTTGCTCAAGCATCCGTAACTGATGTTACTGATGTTAGCGAAGTTAGTGACGTTAGTGACGCCAATTCTAATGGCGCAGAACTGATGGCGCAGGGCAATAAATGAACAAAGCCAAATTTTTAGATAAATGCCAACAGCAATATTATTTGCTGCTTTTGGCGCTGAGCTTTTTTACCCGTGTACCGGTAAAATTACCCGAGCCGATAAAGCTAGTAATGTTACAAAAAGCCAGTGGTTATTTTGCTGTAGTTGGTTTATTTATTGGTTTAGTCACCGCATTGGTTTTAGTGTTATTGGCCAGTTTTTTACCTGTTTCAATCGCTATTCTACTTGCTATGGCGAGTAGTTTATTGCTAACGGGCGCTTTTCATGAAGACGGCTGGGCAGATGTTTGGGACGGTTTTGGTGGCGGCTGGACAATTGAGCAAAAGCTTAACATTATGAAAGACAGTCGCTTAGGCACCTATGGCGCGGCCGCTCTTTTTTTTATTTTAATGCTTAAATATCAAAGTTTACACTTACTTAGTCTTAGCCAAGTGCCTATTTTTTCATGGCTTGATGTTAGCTCAAGTCATGCCTTTTTAGTGCCCGCATTCGCTTTAGTATTAGCACACACCTTAAGCCGAGCGGTGGCCACCAGTATAATTTTTAGCATGCAGTATGTTAGTGACGATGCAAAATCAAAAGTAAAACCATTAGCACAGCATTTATCGTTTAACAGCTTGTTAGTGTTATTAATCACTGGCGCTTTAGTGTTATTTGCTTTACTGCCCACAGCGCATGCTTTAGTGATGATGGGATGTTTATGGCTGATACGCAGGCTATTAATTTTTTGGTTTAATCGTCAATTAGGCGGTTTTACTGGCGATTGCTTAGGGGCAGCCCAGCAACTTTTAGAGGTGGCCATTTATGTTATTTTGCTGGTTTTTTCTGCATCGCCTGCATTATTTTCAAATACGCCAATAATAGAAGTAGGTTTATGAATACTATTCATTTTATTTTAGGTGGTGCACGCTCTGGCAAGTCTCGTTTTGCCGAAAATGCGGCTAAACAAGCGGAATTGCAAGGGCTAACGATTACCTACCTCGCCACAGCACAAGCGCACGATAAAGAAATGAGTGAGCGAATTAGCCAACATCAAGCTGATCGCCCTGCCCATTGGCAATTACTTGAATCACCGTTGTATCTAGCTAAAGCGCTTGAGCATGCTTTGCAAAGTAGCGACTGTATATTGGTTGACTGCTTAACACTGTGGTTAAGTAATTGTTTGTGTCAGCAAGATAGCGAGTTTTATGTACAACAAAAAAAGGCACTGCTTATATTTTTAAATAAATTTATTAGTGATGAGCAAGCCAAGCTAGTCAAACAAGGCAGCCAAGCCAAACAAATCATTTTTGTTAGTAATGAAGTGGGTCATGGCATTGTGCCGATGGGCGTTTTATCTCGCCAGTTTGTTGACCAAGCAGGTTGGCTACACCAAGCGCTTGGAGAATTAGCAAACCGAGTTGATTTTGTTATGGCAGGTTTGCCCTTAGCCCTTAAAAACGAAACACTAAACAGTGATTTATCGCAGAAAAATGAATCCTTAAAAAATAGCCCACAGGAAAAACCATCCTTATGAAAACCTTAATGGTGCAAGGCACAACATCAGATGCCGGAAAAAGCACACTCGTTGCCGGGCTTTGCCGAGTATTTGTGAATTTAGGCTATAAAGTTGCGCCATTTAAACCGCAAAACATGGCATTAAATAGTGCAGTAACCAGTGATGGCGGAGAAATTGGTCGTGCGCAAGCCTTGCAAGCAATAGCAGCGAACATAGCTCCGCGGATTGATTTTAATCCCATCTTACTCAAGCCTAATAGCGATACGGGTGCGCAAGTAATTGTGCATGGCAAAGCCATATCAAATATGGAAGCAACGCGCTATCACGATTATAAAAAAGTGGCGATGAATGCGGTGCTTGAGTCGCATAATCGGCTTGCAGAAGAGTTTGAGGTATTAATGGTTGAAGGCGCAGGCAGCCCCGCAGAAATTAATTTACGCGCCAACGACATCGCTAATATGGGCTACGCAGAAGCGGTAGATTGCCCAGTGATTTTAGTCGCCGATATTGACCGAGGCGGTGTTTTTGCTCACTTAGTTGGCACTTTGGCATTGTTGTCACCAACCGAACAAGCGCGAGTAAAAGGTTTTATTATCAATCGTTTTCGCGGCGATATAAAACTATTACAGTCGGGACTTGATTGGCTGGAAGAAAAAACGGGCAAGCCCGTGCTGGGGGTTTTGCCTTATCTGCATGATTTAGCCCTTGATGCTGAAGATGCCGTGGCTATTGAAAATACCGTTAGCCAAGCAAAAGTGAATATAGTGGTGCCATTACTACCGCACATTAGCAATCATACCGACTTTGATACTTTGCGCTTAAACCCTGAAATTAACCTACGTTATGTGAAAATGGGTGAGCGTATTGATAATTGTGAACTGGTGATTTTACCAGGTAGTAAAAATGTTATTTCAGATCTGCAATTTATCAAAGATCAGGGCTGGCAACGAGATATTAAGCGCCACTTACGTTATGGCGGTAAAGTATTTGGTATTTGCGGCGGCTATCAAATGTTGGGTAATACCATCAAGGATCCCGATGAAATTGAATCAAAGACTAAAACCATCGACGGCTTAGCTTTGCTTGATATTGTTACGGTATTAACCCCAGAAAAAATATTATCACAGGTTTCTGCCACCATGACTTTAGCTGATGAAAGCTGCCTAGTGAAAGGCTATGAAATTCACTGCGGCGTTTCTAGCGCTCAGTTACGTGATGGCAAATATTTAAGGCCGTTATTGCACCATAAAAGTGATCACCAAGCCACTGATACTTGTGTTTCTGATGGCTGTGTTTCTAATGGCTGTGTTTCTAATGACAATCAAATAGCAGGTACTTATCTACATGGCATTTTTGATCAAGGTGAAGCGACGCAGTTACTGCTGCAATGGCTAGATAAAAACAATGAAATACAGCAGGTAATCAATCTTGACGAGCATCGTGAACAGCAATTAAATCGCTTGGCTGAGGTGTGTGAAAAGCATTTAAATATAGCTGAAATAGATAAAATAATATTAGCGCACTGATTCAAAGCTGTGGCTTAAAAAACCAAAGTAATATTCAAGGACTAAAAGGCAGATGATAAAGATATTTTTACCATTGATGATAACGGCATTACTCACGTTAACGTGCGGTAAAAGTTATGCCCAAGTTAATACCAAAAATGACGACAAAACCCAACATAAGCCTCAACGAATTGTTGCTTTAGCGCCACACATAGTTGAATTATTATTTGATATTGGCGCTGGGCAGCAAATAGTAGGTACGGTTGAATATGCTGATCAGCCAACAGCCGCATTAGAGATTCCGCGTGTTGGTAGTTATCACGGCATGCAAGTGGAAAAATTATTAGCGTTAAATCCTGATTTGGTGATTGCTTGGAAGTCTGGCAACGCACAAAGTGACATTGATAAAATGCAAAGATTAGGTTTGAACATTGTCTTTAGTAATCCGTTAAATATTGACGATGTTGCCACCGAATTACGTTATTTTGGTCAATTAACCCATCATCAAAAACAAGCAGAAAAAGTCGCTTTAGCTTATGAGCAACGCTTACAAAAATTACGCAGTGAAAATTCAGCAAAACCATCTATTGCAGTGTTTTATCAGTTATGGTCAGAGCCAATGATGACAGTTAATGGCACAACGTGGATAAACCAGCTCATTGAAGTTTGTCAGGGCGTAAATGTATTTGCTGATAATCCAACCCCTTACCCAAAATTAAGTATTGAAAATGTCATCGTTGCTCAGCCCCAGTTAATGATTTTACCGATAAATAATGCTGGGACACCGCAGGCGGTTATTGACTGGCAAAAATGGCCCGAAATCCCAGCGGTGGAAAATGATAAATTCATTCACGTTGATGCTGATTTATTACACCGATTCACCACCCGCATGTTAAGTGGTATTGATGATATGTGTAAAAGAATTGATCAGCATAGATAACGGTTGCCATCACCAATGACCACGATAAATTTTTTTCTTACCCGCCACGGCGAAACACAGTGGAATAAAATAGCTAAACTGCAAGGTCAACTTGATAGCCCATTAACGAAAAAGGGCTATCAACAAGCCCATGCTATAGCTCAGCAACTAAACGACAGCAATATTAATATGATTGTTAGCTCTACATTAGCAAGAGCAAAGGCAACCGCGGATATTTGCCAGTTATCACTACGTTGTTCGCTGGCATTAGCACCAACATTAACCTCAACATTAGCCCCAACATTAGCCCCAGTATTGCGACTAAACCCAGAGTTAATAGAGCGCGATTTTGGTCATTGGCAAGGAAGGTTTATTGAAGAGGTAAAAGATGCAGATAATTATCAAAGCATTTTTCATCAAGTAAACGGCTCAGCTCCCCCTAATGGTGAGTCAGGTATTGCCTGTCTGACTCGTTTGCAACAGGCTTTAATCACTATAGCTAGCGAAGTAGTTGACACACATAACACTGAAAAAAATCCCCCATCATTAAGTCAGAGCCAAAGCCAAAGCCAGCATAGTAATATTTTAGTCGTGACTCATGGTGATATATTGCGCTGCTTTTTATCGGTAATGGTGCATAATTTCTCTACTAATCAAACAATAAACACAAAAAACAAAGCCTTTGATAATGGTTGTATTTTTCAGGTGCGTTACCATATTCAGCAACAGCGTTTTACCTTAATAACGGTTCACGACATTAGCCACACCCCAGCAATGACATTAATATCATGATCATATCTATGGTTATAGCTATTATTGTCATGGCTGCTTATGTGCTTGATTACTTTTTTGCCGAAGTTAAGCGTTTTCATCCCTTAGTGGGTTTTGGTTTTTTAACCACTCAGTTAGAAAAAAAATTAAACCCTGAGCAGACATTAACGAGCAAAGCGAGCGCTGTCGACAAAACCAACAAAGCCAGCCATATCGGCAATACCGGTAAATGGTCACCTCGATTACTTGGCTCACTCGCTTGGCTATTACTGTGCCTTCCGCTACCCATTTTTTATTATTATTTTCATCAAAACACCTTATTGTTCTGGTGTTTAGATGCACTCATACTCTACTTTGCCATTGGGTTAAAAAGCTTAGAGCTTCATGCTTTACAAATTTTTCACCCGTTAGAAAAAAATGACTTAGCCACTGCCCAGCACTTTTGTGGCTACTTAGTCAGCCGAAATACAGCGCAACTATCTGAGCAAGAAATATCACGGGCAACAGTAGAGTCGGTATTAGAAAATGGTCATGATGCCGCTATAGCTAGTTTTGTTTGGTTTATTATTGGTGGTGCACCTTTGGTGATACTGCATCGCCTCGCCAATACTTTAGATGCGATGTGGGGCTATAAAAATCAACACTTTTTACATTTTGGCTGGTGTGCCGCTCGCATGGATGACTTACTCGGTTGGCCAAGTGCTAAAATAACCGCCCTACTTTATGCTTGCCAAGTAAAATATTCATTCACCAAAATGGCTTATGCCCTAAAAAACGGCTATCAACAAAGCCAACATTATAAAAGTTTAAATGGCGGCTGGGTCATGGCTACAGGGGCAAGCGTACTTAATTTTACTTTAGGCGGCACCGCTATTTATCATGGTAAAAAAGTAACCTCGCCCCTTTTAGGTTGTGGCGAGCCTGTCACCCGAAGCGATATTTCACGCAGTATTAAATTAGTAAACAGCGCAGCAATATTGTTTATTAGCATTTGCTTTTTCAGCGCACTCCTTCACGCCATTTACACAAGCAATTACTCATGACCACTCAACATCAAACAAGCCAACATCAAACAAGCAAAGTATTAGTACATGGCGGCCAGCTTAATAAAATGGCCAAGCATTACCAAATACCTGTTAATAAATGGTTAGACTTATCGACAGGCATTAGCCCCTTAAGTTACCCTATTCCTGAAATTCCTACCGCTATTTGGCAACAACTACCGCAAGAAAATGAAGCGCTAATAGCGGCGGCAAAAAAGTATTATGGCACTGAAAACATTAGTGTTACCAGTGGCAGCCAAGCCGTAATTTCGCGTTTGCCTACCTTGTTTCAAGCATACCTACGCCAAGAAAGTATGTGGCAAGATGGTGTAACAAAAAAAGCGGCTGATATTGACGTGTGGTTGCCCAAAGTAGGTTATAAAGAACACGAAAGAGCATGGTGCTCGGCAGGCTTTACCTGCAAACAATATCAGCAATTACCTAGCCATGAAGCGCTAACTAAACATGCCATTGTTGTCGTGATTAATCCAAATAATCCAAGCGGTGAATTACACCAACAACGCACCTTAACAGCATTATTGGGCGCACTAGAAAAGCATCGTGGCTGGTTAATTGTTGATGAAGCTTTTATGGACGTTATTGAAAAAAATCAGTCCGTTATTCATTTAACTCAACATAAACATTTATTTGTTTTACGCTCGGTCGGTAAGTTTTTTGGTTTGTCTGGTATTAGAATTGGCTTTTTAAGTGCACATTCTTACTGGCTAGAAAAGTTAAAGCAACTCGCTTCACCGTGGGAGATTAATGGCCCTGCACAGTTTATTACCGAGCAAGCATTAAAAGATATTGACTGGCAGTTGGCGCAAAAACAAAAATTAACCGAGCTGGCAACAAGGCTTGAACAGTTATTAGTACGCTATTTTATTGAGCCCGCCAGTAAATTAGTAAGGTCGCAAATAACAATTACGGGTTGCGACTTATTTAAAACATTAATTCACCCACAAGCGGCAGAGCTATACATATTATTTTGTCGCCAAGGGTTATATGTACGTTTATGCGATGAAAAAAATGCCTTACGTTTTGGTATTCCTAGCCAAAAACAAAGCATGGTATTAGAAAAGCAACTTAATATGATTGCCCGCACTGATTGTCCGTACGAATACTGACACCGATACTGACATTTTTGCCTATTTTGCCTATATTGGTTTGTTATGACAACATACTCATAGGAATATACCTAAGCAATTTTACTTAAAGGCACATTGTGTGATTAAACCTACTGTTTGGATTCAAGCTGGCATGGTCATTATCTATGGCTCCAGTGTTGATGCCGCTCCCCACAGCCACCATGCCATACAAGTTATATGGCCCGAAAATAACTCCCTTAGTAAATTAAATGGCAGCGATATATCTGAGCTAGTTATTATTGACTCAAAAGTTGAGCATCAACTGCAAATGTCAGCAGGCTGGATATTGCTCGTTGAGCCCAAAAGCAACTTAGGACAAGCGCTGTCGAGTAAGCTCGCGGGACAGGCGTTAAAAGCATTTAGTTCATCCTTTTATCCAACGATTAAACCACCCCTGCAAACTGAGGAGTTAACCGCGCTTTTAATTCCTTTGTTTAAAGCATTAAAACTTAGTAATCAGTCTGTATTTATTAACCACAGCACAGTAGTAGATAAACGTATTCAACGGTTATTAACTGAATTAAACCAATGTTTACACGGTGACTGCATTAAACCATCAAATTGGCGAGCCAGTGAAGTCGCTAGCCAATTGGCTTTATCTGAAAGTCGTTTTCTGCATTTATTTAGTGACGAATTAGGCATTGCTTGGCGGCCATACTTATTATGGCGACGAATGATGTGCGCAATTCAAGCCATGATAAATAATAGCTCTGCTACTGAGGCGGCTCATCTAGCAGGGTTTTCAGACAGTGCCCATCTAAGTCGAACATTTCGAAACTCCTTTGGTATGACCATTAGACAAGCCCGCAGTCTTTTTGGGAAAAGTTAACCTGTTATTCTTTTTGGGAAAAGTTAGCTAGTTTATTCAAGTTATCTCTAGGGCGATTGCTTATGCTGTACCTCTAATCATTAAGCAGGAGTAATTTATGAGGCATAAATTTTATCGTTCAATTTTAACTGTTATCGCACTAATAATCGTATTAGCAACGTTAATACACGGCAATAGCCCAACGACTTCCATATTCCATGGTTTTATTTTACATCCCGTAATTGTGTTAGCTGGCCTCTCTTTATTTGCCTTCGTTATAGAGCAGCGAAGCCATGACTAAATTATCAAAAGACTTTCTTTTAGAAACCCCGATGTTGAATTTTAATCATGCACAGATCCAAGCCTTAATTTCACAAAGACATTGGCGAAACTTGTCACAATTTGATGCCATTGGCGCCATTTATCATTATGTTCGTGATGAAATTTATTTTGGTTATAACGCCGATGACAGCTTACCAGCAAACCAAGTGCTTAAGGATGGTTACGGGCAATGTAATACCAAAGGAACCTTGTTAATGGCACTATTACGCGCGGTTGGCATATCAACACGTTTTCATGGATTTACTATTTACAATGAATTACAACGCGGTGCTATTCCTAATTATTTATTCTTCTTTGCACCTAAGCGTATTATCCATAGTTGGGTTGAAGTTTATTACAATTATCGCTGGATCAACTTGGAAGGTTACATCATCGACCAACCTTATCTAAAGCAAGTTCAACGCAGTTTTGCTAGCCAATGCGAACAGTTTTCAGGTTTCGGTATTGCCACTAAATGTCTTGCCACACCCAATGTTGACTGGCAAGGAACAGACACTTATATACAAAGTGACGGTATTGCCGATGATTTTGGCGTATATAGCCAACCAGATGACTTTTACGCTAGTCACGGTAGTAACCTTTCTGGGGTAAAAAAGGTGCTTTTTCGCTATGCTCTTCGTCATTTGATGAATTTAAATGTAAATCGTATCCGTGCTAATGGCATTAGCCAAAATAACAAATGCTAAAAACTGATATTGAGTTAAGTGCCTGTAACGGTTTTTTGAGCTTAAGGCGGTAGTTTCTTCAATACATATAGCGTAAACGCTACCGCATAGATCCTGATTTATTATTCCTATGCCCTTTTTGGTATTGGGAGATCCTAGAGCTTGCCAATATTTCTACGGCTATTTAATCTACATATTGATTGCTTTAAATACACAAACAAAGTAGATTAATTTTTGAACAAACATAAAGGGAATTTGTGCGATTTAACTTCACTTAGCCCTCCCAATTAATTTAATTATTATGAAAAGGAATTTACTATGTTAAAAAAAGCTTAATAGAAGCAAAATATCAGTTAAATGGTGAAAACATAGAGAATATGAAAAAGCTTTGTCAGCTACAAAGTTTTGGGCGATTATCTATGAGCTTAGGCTATCCAAATATCACCTACGATGAGATCGCTGGCATAACTCTTAAAGAAAAAATTGAGCTTTTAAAAGCCAAAAGAAAAGAACTTCATCCTGCTAATGTAATAACCCCTGAATTTGCTGAAAAAAATTTTTTAGTATTAATGGCAAGATTTAGAATGGTTGGCAACCGCAATATTTACGGTAATAGTTGTACAGTATTTGTTCCACCATCAGGATATTCATTCAATGAAGAAGTGTCAAATACATATTACTACATGTATGACGGTGCTCTTAGTGGATCTGAAGCGTTTAATTTGCTTACTGCAATGGTTGAAGCTTCGTTGGATTACGCTATAGGTGGAGGCCCCAAAAATATGTTTGAATGGATAGTAGAAGTTGGATCAGCAGTCGCTTTGCAAGAGTTTAAAAATGAGACAGGAAATCCTGAAGAAATTTTAGAGCCTACCCTCACGTATTTGACTAACCAAAATTATCAAAGTCCTTTGATGGTGGCCTATATTTTGGGATAAAACGAATCAGACCACTATTAGGTGGTCTGATTTTAACAGCTTTCATTTAAGGTGACTTCTCTATTCTTTGGGGTAAATAAAGCATCTTTTTTCCATTTTACTTTTATGTTACGGCAAACATCACCATACAATACTTTGCCATCGGCATAATAATAACCCGCATCTTCAATTAAACTGTTAAGAGTTACCGCTTGTTCTATACCAATACTTTCTTTTATTTCATTCAGTTTACCGAAATCATGATTGAAAGCTATTGCCAAAACATTAGTTTTGGCTGAAACGTCTTGTACAAATTCATCTTGATTGTTTTTCGAAAGAAAATAAAAGCCTATAAGAACGATAAAAATAACTAATATAATGTTTTTCACTGAATATCTCTTCATGCCTACAGAGGCACCATGTAATAAATAATAGGGGTAATTACACCCTAAATTATTAAATTTAAAAGTGCAACAGTAATAAAATTTAGCAGCACATCAGCAAAGCTGTAGACTTATTCCCCGTAAAGCCTTATCAGTGAAGTTTATAGAGAAGGCTCTGAATGTCCATCAAACCGTTAGTACCATTTAAAACAAGCTAGTTTGGTTTGCTAAGTAGTTAATTATGCGTTGAAAAACAATAATAAAGGCTTAGTTTGCCTTGAATAAAGATTTTGATGAGATAGAATGAAGTGAACTAGTTGAGTAAAATAGAGTAAAGAAGCCATTGAAAATGCAGTTTGTAGTTAAAATTCTTCCTTTATTTGAGTAACTCAATAAACAATCTATAGACTGTGCCTAGCAGCTCAGTCTAACAGAGTATCTATCTCTCATGCTTCGACAAGAAATAAATACTTAATTGTTAGGTTATGTTGTACTCAACTGTTGTTGATATGATTTTACTTGTAGGAGCGGTTTCAACCGCGAAGTTCTCGAGGATAAATCCTCTCCTACAAAAGACATTTAAATCAAAGGATAATATCGATAACAACAATTAACGGGCACATAGCCAATTATTAAACAAGATAAAATACCTGAATCGAATACCAAAAAGTTTACCAATGATTAACTTGAGAATTAAAATATGAAAAAAAAAATAATAATGACACTTGCAACAACAATGTTATTACCAATACATATTGGGGCAAAAGAGCATAGTATTGATACACATGGTGCTGTCGCAAATAAAGTTATAGCTGAACAAAGAGCTAAACTTGCAGGAAATACAAAAGGCAAAGGGTTTGGCCCCCAATCCCCTCGTGATATTGATGCATTAGCAGGTAGTAACCCTCGAACATTTAATGATGCACCTGCATCTAAAGAAATGAACCTTTGCAATATTCATTTCCATAAGAATGCTGAACATAAAGGAGGTGAGTTTACTAAGTATGCAGGTAATGGTGACGGGCACGGTTTCCAAAGTGGCTACAAATACTCAGGTAAGTTAAGTGCTTCAGAGCTTAAACCAGTAGAACATGATATTTGCCCCAGTAATCACGGTGGTTTAAGCGCGGGAGATACTATTGAGGTTCATTATGTACACTCAACCGCTCAAATCAATCCAGGTCCAACATTAGGCTCATGCTTAAGTGATGCTATCAAGAATCCTCAGTTGCGGGTAGAAACACAGGTGTATGTTCTGGTTAATAACACAAAGGCACTTGATTTTGTTAGCTTAACTAAACAAACAAAGAAGAATGGCTTACATCAAGCGATAAATATTCCAAGCAACACGGGTACACCTATTCAGTACGCTGGCTCAACCACTGGTCCTAGTTACAATGAAAAAGGCTCTCCTCTTCAGGTTACATGGAGTGTGCGACCTAGTGTGGCCAAAGTAAATATTGAGAGCGTTGGTAAATGGTGTAAAGGTAATGTTTTTAATGAAGATCATGCTCATGGTGTAAGAAACCTTGTGATAAACCCTGAGCTTATTTCAGAAATTGGCCATTAAATTTAATCAGCAAGTATCTTAATAGGTATCAAGCGCAAGCAGTCGGAAAATTAAGAGTCTGCGCACCTACATTGCCACTGTTACGAGCGTTACAGATGGAGTACCTTTTAACAAAAGTACTCTTAATTCTTTAAAATCATGGTTAAAATCACTCCCACACCAATAACACTGAGTTATAGCAATTAAAATATTAGCTCCTGAAGCTCACATTTTGAAAGATCATGGCTATACACCACCATGTTAAACTATGTAATAATATAGCCTCTCTTAAAAAAGATTATTCATCATTCTAAGCGGCTTATTAATTTAGCCTCACCACTTGATTAAAAAAGCGAAAAACTCATGACAACACAAAAGCACTTTCCCTATGTAAACAACAATATGTTTGCTGAAAATGTTGCCCTTAGTGATATCGCTAAGCAAGTTGATACGCCATTTTATTGTTATTCATATACCGCCATTGAACAAAACTACCAAGATTATCAACAGGCTTTCTCAGATCAAGATACCTTAATTTGTTATGCGGTAAAGGCCAATGGTAACCAAGCGGTACTCGCTACTTTAGCAAAACTAGGTTCAGGTGCCGATGTTGTCTCAATGGGTGAAATTCGTCGCGTCCGTGCTGCGGGAATTCCTGCCAATAAAATTGTTTATTCTGGTGTTGCTAAAACGAGCGCTGAAATTGAATACGCACTCAATGAAGGTATTTTTCAATTCAATGTTGAGTCTGAGCCAGAAGTTGAATTAATCAGCCTAATAGCTACCAAGTTAAATAAAATTGCCGCAATATCTTTTCGTATCAACCCTGATGTTTGTGCTAACACTCATGCAAAAATATCAACGGGTAAGTCTGAAAACAAATTTGGCGTCCCTATTAGTAAAGCTCGCCTTGCCTACCAACAAGCCGCTTCGTTGCCTAATATAAAAGTACAAGGAGTTGATGTTCATATTGGCTCACAACTTACCCAACTGGCGCCATTTGAAGAAGCTTATAGCCGTATTGCTCAGCTAGTTGTTGACCTTAGAGAAGATGGCCACGATATTAGTGTGATAGATATTGGTGGTGGTTTAGGTATTACCTACCGTGATGAAAATATTCCATCGAAACAAGCTTATGCCGCCGTTGCTAAAGCGCAATTGGGTCATTTGAACTGTAAAATAGTGATTGAACCAGGTCGCTCCTTGCTGGGTAATGCAGGGGTATTAGTCACCAGTGTCGTTTTTGTAAAAACAGGCGAAGAGCGTCAGTTTTTGATATTAGATGCGGGTATGAATGATCTTATTCGTCCAAGCATGTACGAGGCTTATCATGAAGTGTTAGCCGTTAAGAAAGTAAGTACCGCACTTAAAACCTACGATATTGTTGGCCCTGTTTGTGAAACGGGTGATACCTTTGCCAAAGCCCGTGAAATTAATGAGTCTACAGCAGGTGACTTACTTGCCATTATGAGTTGTGGTGCTTATGGAGCAGTTATGGCGTCAACCTATAATACCCGCATGTTAGCGCCAGAAGTAATGGTTAAGGGTAGTGAATTTGCCGTTGTACGTCAGCGCCCTACTTACGAAGCAGTGATTAACGCTGATTCAGTGCCAAACTGGATATAACTAATAGTTATGAGCAAAAAAAGTTATAAGTTGCGAGTTACGAGCAGAAAAAGTTAAAACACACAGCAAACATCGTCTAACATGCACGTGATAACCCAAACATTTTTATAACCAACGCGGGTTAATTGCTCTGCTGAAAAAGTTGCTCTAGCCCCAGTAGCACAGTGAATGAAAATAGCTAAATCCTCATTCGGGTGCAGTTGCAACATTTTCATTTCTAATAAACCGCGCGGAATGTTAATTGCGCCGCTTGCTGATTTTTCATTAAATTCAGCAGGCTCTCGCACATCAATAACAATGCCGTTGTCATGCTTACACTTCACCGCCGCATCTGCTGCGGTAATAGTATTTAATGACTCTCTTGCCTTAGCGATAATTTCTGGGATAGTTTTTAACATGGGTATTCCTTGTTTAAGACATTAAATATTTACATCGTTATGCATTTCGCTTAGAAAGTATGTATTCAAGCTTAGTTTTTACCTGTAGGTCGGCATTTATGCCGTCATTTTGACGGGCTTAGGCCTAGCGTCTGCAAGTTATCACTCTTCAACATAAAACAAACATTAGCTATTGCTAATTTAAGTTTATATTAGCCTTTACTAATTTAAACTTCAAGAGTAAACTTTACTAAAATTAACATTCACTACATGGTTTCAGTATGGTTATGGATAAAGACAAATTAGCAGAGAATGCCCAACAGGTTGCCGCCATTTTGAAGCAGCTTTCTAACCCTCATCGTTTAATGATTTTATGTTGTATCACCAATGGTGAGTTAACCGTAGGCGATTTAAACGAGCAGATTGACTTATCACAATCAGCCTTATCTCAACACCTCGCGAAATTAAGAGAAAGTAACATCGTCAGCACCAGACGTGAATCACAAACCATTTACTATAAAATTGCCAACCCAAAAATAAAAGTTTTGCTGGAAGTATTACAAGAACAGTTTTGTCCTGACAATTAGTCAGCAATTCAAAAAAGGCGATAACCGCATGCCAACGGCAACTAATTTTACCGCGAAGCTAATCAATCGCATTTTGATAAGCAAAATTCCCTTTGCTATATTGATCTTGTCAATGTTAGCAGGCTTGCTGGCGTTAAATTACACGCCACGAGAAGAAGAGCCACAAATAGTCGTTCCCATGATTGATATTGTTGTCAGTGCTTTGGGGGTGAATGCTAAACAAGTTGAACGTCAAGTGACCACGCCATTAGAAAAATTACTGGCGCAAATCAGTGGTGTTGAGCATGTTTACTCTGTTACTAATAACGCTCAGGCGGTGGTAACATTACGTTTTCATGTCGGTGAAAATCGTGAACGGGCGCTACTCAACACCTATAATAAACTTCACTCTAATACCGATAAAATTCCTGATATTGTCAATAGTTGGCGTGTGCAACCCATTGAAGTTGACGATGTTCCTATGGTGATGTTGGGATTGTGGAGTAGTAACGCTAAAACCGTTGATGATTACAGTTTGCGCCGACTTGCAGAAGAAGTGGCAACTTTTTTACAAGCTATTGATGATACCAGTGAAGTTAACATTATTGGCGGGCGCTCAAGAGAGATACAAGTTAATTTAGATCCTGAGCAAATGACGGCACGAAAAATTGCTATTAGTGATGTTTTTAACGCGATTCAAGCCTCAAATACGTTACAGTTCCATGGTAACCTTGCACTAGAAAATCAATCTTTTCGCCTTGAAAGTGGCGATGTGTTCCGCGATATAACAGCCTTACAGCAAACCCCAGTGATTGTAGTTGATGGCAGTGTGGTGTTATTAAAAGATATCGCCAATATTATTGATGGCCCCGCTGAGCAAAGTAATTACACTTGGATTGACTTTGCTAATAGTCATCAACAAAAAAACTATGCTCAAAACGCACGAAATATAACAAGTGAAAAAAATGGTGATTACCCCCTGGTGACTATTAGTGTCGCCAAACAGCGCGGTAGCAATGCCGTTACGGTAGCTCAAGCCGTACATGATAAAATGGCTGAGTTACAACAATCAATTTTTCCTGCAAATGTTCATGTCGCAGTACTGCGTGATTATGGCGAAACCGCCAACGAAAAAGTGAATAACCTCACCACCAGTTTAGCCTTTGCGGTGTTTACCGTCGTAGTTTTTATTGCCGTTTTTTTAGGCTGGCGAGCCGCTGTGGTAGTTGGTTTAGCCGTGCCTATTTGTTATGGCATTACCTTATCGATTGATTTGATGTTTGGTTACACCATTAACCGAGTAACACTTTTTGCACTAATTTTATCATTAGGCTTATTAGTTGACGATCCTATTACTGGCGTTGATAACATTGAGCGTTACTTAAAAGAGAAAAAGGGCTCATTAACCGATAAAATTGTCGCTGCTATCAATGAAATTCGCGTGCCGTTGTTAATGTCGACATTAACCATTGTCCTCGCCTTTGTGCCACTCGCTTTTATCACTGGCATGATGGGACCTTATATGGCGCCTATGGCCTTCAATGTGCCGTTAAGTGTTATCACATCAACCGTTGTCGCCTTTTTAGTTACCCCGTGGTTAGCCTCAAAATTTATTAAACCTAAACCTAAACCTAAGGCAAAGTCAAAATCCAAGTCCAAGTCCACCATTGAATTAACCACAGAATTATCCGCAGCAGAGCAAAATCAAGGCTTTAGCGCTTTTTATAGAAAAATGCTAACACCCCTTTTAGAAAATAGAGCAAAAGGTAAGCGCGTACTTTGGCTAGTATTATTACTGTTTATTATTGCCGCCATGCTACCAGTAATGCGGTTAGTGCCCTTAAAGCTATTACCTTTTGATAATAAAAATGAAGTGCAAATTATTATTGATATGCCTGAAAATGCCACCTTAGAGCAAACGGCGGCTATGGCTAAAATCATCTCAAGCAAGGTACAGCAACTCCCTGAAATTAAAGCAATTGCCAGTTACGTGGGTGTACCCTCTCCCATTGATTTTAACGGCATGGTTCGCCAATATTATCAACGCCAAGCCCCTTACATGGCTGATTTACGTATTTTATTAATAGATAAAAGCGAACGTGAACATCAATCCCATGCCATTGTATTAAGACTTAGAGAGCATTTAAAAGCCTTAAGTAGCTCACTACCTTCAGGAAACCGCGTAAATATCAAAGTGGTTGAAGTACCGCCTGGTCCACCAGTATTAAGTACCTTGGTAGCTGAGCTTTATGGTGATGAATATAGCCAATATGAAGACTTACAAAATGCGGCCCGTATTGTTGAAAGCCGATTACGACAAGAGCCTTTGGTTGTGGAAGTAGACTCAAGTGTTGGTGGTGACCAACCTAAGTTACGCTTTATTACCGACAAAACCAAAGCGGCACTGTCGGGTATTTCAACCGCCAATATTAACCAAGCGTTACATGTTGCCAACCACGGACAAGTAGCGGGTTATTTACACCTTGATGATGAAGCAACGCCTTTAGGGATAAATATTAAATTACCAATAGAGCAACGTGCAACAACGGCTGATTTTTACCGATTAACCCTTAGAGGACAAGCGGGTGTGGTACAAACAACCACGGCACAAGGTATTGATATTTCCCCGAAATCATTGGTGTCGTTAGGTGAACTGGGGGAATTTACTCAACAAATCAGCGATAAAGCCATCATGCATAAAGACTTAAAACCCGTTGTTTATGTTACTGCTGATATTTCTGGTAGAACGCCTGCTGAAGTCATTGCCGATGTTGCTAGCGACTTACAAGTAGTGGCTCACAGCAATAATATTGACGATATCGATAACTTCAACAGCATTAACAATAGCGCACCCGCTAAAGCCAATGCCAATACCAATACCAATAACTGGCAAGAGCGCACTTTTTTAAGCTCTGGCGGTGAGCAAACATGGCAACTTCCCGATAACATTACCCTATCGTGGAGTGGAGAAGGAGAATGGCGCATCACTATTCGGGTATTTCGCGATATGGGTTTAGCTTTTGCTTTTGCCTTAACCGCCATTTACTTGGTACTAAGAATTCAAACAGGCTCAGCAGCATTGTCAGGCATTATTATGTCGGCCATTCCATTAACGGTTATCGGTATTATGCCTGGCTTTTTCTTACTGAATCAATTGGGTGAGCGACAAATAGCCAATGCGCCTGATCCTGTTTTATTTACTGCCACGGCAATGATAGGCATGATAGCGCTAGCAGGTATTGTGGTAAGAAACTCACTTATTCTCATTGAATTTATCAGCCAAGCACGCAAGCACGGCGAAACTATTCAGGAGTCATTAATTAAAGCAGGCGCTGTGCGTATGCGCCCCGTATTACTGACGGCTGGCACCACCTTGCTAGGTAATTTAATTATTACTTTAGATCCCGTTTTTAGTGGTTTAGCCATCGCCATTATTTTCGGCATCATTTCATCAACAATATTTACCCTACTCGTTGTCCCCCTTGTTTATTCGCTGGTCTTCGATGGGCATAGTGATAGATCTAGCAATAGTCCTAACGATAATCCCCCAACAAAAACAGTAACTCATGCGACAGAATTAACTAAGGCTTAGTCATGACTGATAATAAATCACCCCAAAGTGCGCCCCAAAATAGCAAGGCTAAAAAAGTTATTATGCCTGTTATCGCCTTAACAATACTGCTGTTGATGGTGGCATGGCTAGCGGGCTCTTTTGATGAAAAAGTAGCACCTGCTTTTAATGTAATAAATAACGCAAAAAACAGCGCCACTCAAACTAAGCCAGAAAATATTTACACCATTGTCGCCAGCACTAAGACAATTTATGAGCCAGTCGCTGCAAGTGTCGAAGCTAAACAGGCAACAATAATATCATCGCGAATATTAGCGCGCATTGATAAAATCAATAACCGAGCTGGCGATAGTGTAAAAAAAGGAGAGGTGTTAATAGCGCTTGAACAGCATGATTTGCACTCACAAGTACTGCAAGCCAAGCAAAATATTAACGCAATAACAGCAAGACACCAAGAAGCCAAGCAAAACTATACTCGCGCGGTAGAATTATTTAAAACTAAACTGATCTCTGAATTTGTGCTTGATAAAAACCGAGCTGACTACCAAAGCATTGTTGCCGAGTTAACCGCCGCAGAGCAAGCATTATCACAAGCTAAAACAACATTAAGCTATGCAACACTCATTGCGCCAATTGATGGTCGTGTTGTTGACCGTTTTGCCGAGCCTGGCGATACCGCACAACCCGCGGCTAAACTTTTATCCTTATACAACCCGTTATCATTACGCGTTGAAGCGCAAGTGCGAGAAAAACTCGCGCTAACACTCACCCGTGGGCAAAGTATTAATATTGAACTGCCTACCGTCAACAAAATCATCACTGGCGAAGTTGAAGAAATAGTTCCTGCCGCTAATACGGGTTCTCGCAGCTTCTTAATAAAAGTACGCATTAACTCTAATGAAGATTTATTGCCTGGTATGTATGCTCGGCTATTAATACCCGCGGGCGAACAAACCACACTGAGTATCCCTAACAATAAAATAGCCAGTGTTGGCCAGCTCGACTTTGTTTGGTTAACGGTTGACGGTGAAATACAGCGTCGTTTTGTCAGATTAGGTAAAACAGTTGCAAACAACCGCGTGATGGTTATTTCTGGGCTGAGTGTCGGTGATAAAGTGGTTAACCCGCAAAATCTATAAAGACCAAACAGCATGCTACTTTATGACTAGTGCTAAAAGAGCCGCTTAGAAACAAGCTAATTAGTTGAGAAAAGAGTGTCTTTGGTTATAATGACGATAAATAACACTTATAACATTCGTTAATTATTCACTATACTTAGCATTCACGTCATTCCAGTTATGTCTCGTCATCCCCGTAGTCACTAAATCGGGGATGAAATCTTGTTGTTTAAAACCTCAGACTCCCGATTAACATACCTCGGGAGTGACGATAGCTGGGTAGATACGTAATTGGACACATTTATTAGTCATCAACAATCTAGGGTATTTATTATATGTTTGGTTTTGTCAAAAAAGAACAACTCACCACGCTAGAAAAAGAAAACCAGCAACTAAAACAACAAGTTTTAGCACTTGAAGCGGAAGTGGCTAATGCCAATGATGAAAGTCAGCAGTTAGCGCAAGATATGTCGGATAATACCAACCGTTACCGCCACCAAGAAGAAATCAATAATTTATGGCTTGGCTCAGTTGAGCTAGTTGACAATATACGCGAAGGTCTTGCTGCCTCGTCTAGTGATTTAATTACTCACCGTGATGATTTTCAATCTTCCCAAACACTATTCGACAATATCCTGTCAATGCTAGCGTCAACAATAACCGCTACCTCAAAAATTAGCACTGATAGCCAAAATGCTTCCACCTCGGTAGATAATTTAAAATCGGCAACGGCGGGTATCAATGATTTTGTCAATATTATCAAAGGCATTTCAGATCAAACTAACTTATTAGCATTAAATGCCGCTATTGAGGCTGCTCGTGCTGGTGAGCAAGGACGAGGTTTTGCGGTAGTTGCAGATGAAGTAAGAACCTTAGCACAACGCTCTGCTGAAGCATCAAATGAGATCTCAACCTTGATTGAGCAAGTAAACCAGCAAATGGAGCAAGTTATTGCTGGTATTGGTCACGTTGGTGAGAAAAGTAGCGATATCAGCGACAGTACCGCCACCATTGAAAATACCGCTAATGATATTGTTGCTGTTTCGAAAAAAATGTACTCAGTGATCACCCATTCAACCGCTGATGCCTTTTTACAAACAGTAAAAATGGACCACGTGGTATGGAAAATGGAAGTCTATCAAGTCATGTTAGGCATGTCAGATAAAAATATTGACGATTTTTCTGATCATAGTATGTGCCGTTTGGGTCAGTGGTATTTTCAAGGTGAAGGAGCTGAAAAATACTCGGCGCATAACTCCTTTAAACGCCTTGACGCGCCCCATGCACAAGTACATTCTTATGGTATAAAAGCATTAAAAGCCATGAAAAATGGCGATATGGCACAAGCCGTGAAAGATTTATCAGTAATGGAAAACGCCAGTGTTGAAGTGGTGAACTTATTAACAACATTATCCGATGAAATAACTCAAGGTTAATGAATCGCTAAAGCTCGGTTATAAGCAAAATAAAGCCTCGGTGTAGGCTCGAAGAGCCCTCGGTGAAGCATAGCGACTCGGTGGTGAACAGTTACGTAAACCTTAAGGTTAATACTTACTCAGTACTTCCTGCCAAGCAGAATCATTATCAAGGTTGTCTATGACTAGTGAAATTTCATCATAGATAGCCTTATCTTTCTTAAGAACCAACACTCGTCGTTGATATTGATCATGAGGATTTTTTGACAAATAAAAGTTACCCTGCCAATTTTTGGCTTTAGATAAATACTTTAAAGTTGAGCGGCTAACAATACCGACATCAACTCTTTTAAGTAATAACATTTGCAATAACTCATATTCACCTATGGTGTCATAACGGCTGATCTCACCTTTATTCACCAGCTCATCGATACCAAAATAATAAAAGCCTCGCACCCCTCCTAAAACTTTTCCAGAAAGTGACATCGGGTCCGTATATTCAAAAGCCGTTTCAGGTAAAGAAACTATTTCATCTTGGTCTTGATAAAAGTTGCCCGTCCATAAATATTTGGTTTCTGCTTTATCTTTAAACCAAACAGGATTAACACCTAGTAAAATGCCATCAAACTTCCCTGAGTCCAACATTGTTTCAATACGTTTTCGTGGTACAAAGACAGTGTCAAAATGATACTTTTCACTTCTGGCACTTAAATAGTCTGAAAAATCAAAGTACAAACCCAGCTTATTCATGTTACTAACAATAAAAGGCGGTTTTAAATGATAAACGTAAACATTTATTTTTTGTTTTGCCGCTATCAATGGGCAAAAAGTAATAGCAAAAACTAAACATAACCATTTGAATTTAATTAACAAAATAAATGACTCTCTAGTTTAAGATAAAACTAACTTAGCATGCTCATGCAAATGAGTCTATTACCTTGCTAAGCGCACGTTAGTTACCTAAAATACTCCACAATCTAAATTACTCATATTTCAGGCTTGTTATGGCATTACCAGATAAATTTATTTTCTCGATGAACCGCGTTAGTAAAGTTGTACCTCCTAAGCGCACTATTCTTAAAAACATTTCCTTATCATTTTTCCCTGGCGCTAAAATTGGTGTGCTCGGTTTAAACGGCTCAGGTAAGTCAACATTACTGCGCATCATGGCAGGAGTTGATAATGAATTTGAAGGGGAAGCAAGTGCACTTGCGGGCACTAAAATAGGCTACTTACAACAAGAGCCTGAGTTAGATGAAAGTAAAACCGTTCGAGAAATTGTTGAAGACGCCGTTTCAACCGTTAAAAATGCCTTAAAACGCCTTGATGAAGTTTATAACGAATACGCTGAAGAAGGGGCCGACTTTGATGCGCTTGCCAAAGAACAAGGCCAGTTAGAAGATATAATTAACACCCAAGATGGTCATAATATTGATAACGTACTAGAGCGCGCAGCCGATGCTTTACGCCTACCACCTTGGGAGCAAAAAATTGCGGTACTCAGTGGTGGTGAACGTCGCCGCGTCGCTTTATGTCACTTGTTATTGCAAAAACCTGATATGTTATTGCTTGATGAACCAACCAACCATTTAGATGCGGAGTCGGTTGCTTGGTTAGAGCGTTTCTTACATGACTATCCAGGTACGGTTGTGGCCATTACCCATGATAGATATTTCCTTGATAATGTTGCTGGTTGGATTTTAGAGCTAGACAGAGGAGAAGGTATTCCGTGGGAAGGCAATTACTCTTCATGGCTTGAACAAAAAGACGCCCGCTTAACGCAAGAAAGTAAAAGTGAAAACGCACTACAAAAAACCATTAAACAAGAGCTAGAATGGGTGCGCTCTAATCCCAAAGCACGACAAGCAAAAAGTAAAGCGCGTATGGCGCGTTTTGAAGAGCTTAGCAGTCAAGAAAGCCAAAAGCGTAATGAAACCAACGAATTGTACATTCCACCTGGGCCTCGCTTAGGTGACAAGGTACTTGACGTAACTAACCTGAAAAAATCATTTGATGGCAGAGTGCTTATTGATGATTTAACTTTTAGTATTCCTAAGGGCGCTATTGTCGGTATTATCGGCGCTAACGGTGCAGGTAAGTCAACACTCTTTAAAATGATGTCGGGCACCGAGCAACAAGACTCTGGCACTATTGAATTAGGCAAGACAGTTAAACTCGCCAGCGTTGATCAATTTCGCGATGATATGAATGGTAGCAATACTGTTTATCAAGAAATCAGCGAAGGCCATGATATTTTAGAAATTGGTAACTACCAAATTCCAAGTAGAGCCTATTGTTCGCGTTTTAATTTCAAAGGTAATGATCAACAAAAATTCATTAAAGATCTTTCTGGTGGTGAACGCAACCGCGTCCATTTAGCCAAATTAGTGAAAACGGGTGGTAACTTATTACTGCTTGATGAACCAACCAATGATTTAGATGTAGAAACCCTACGGGCACTTGAAGAAGCTATTTTAGAGTTTCCGGGTTGCGCTATGGTTATTTCGCATGACCGTTGGTTTTTAGATCGCATCGCTACCCATATTTTAGATTACCGTGATGAAGGACAAATTAACTTCTTCGAAGGTAACTTCACTGAATATGAAGCGTGGATGAAGAAAACCTTAGGGGCTGCAGCAATTGAGCCACACCGTATTAAATATAAAAAAATTGGCTGATTTACTTAAATAGTAACTTATCAATAACATTGAACAAAAAGGCCGTTAAAATATTCATTTTTAACGGCCTTTTTCTATACCAATTAGTTGCAAACCCGTCTATGCTAATAATATGTTTTATCAATCATTTACTTCAATGGACATATTTTGATAGAGAACAGACGACAATTTACCCGCATATTATTTTCAATTCAGGCCGAACTCACTGTTGAAGATAACAGCTACCCCGTTTCTATTCATGACATTTCACTTAATGGTGCCCTTGTCACAACAGTGAATTCAGCGCAGCCATTAAAAGGCAAGTTTGGCACCTTAAGCTTTTTCCTTTCCGATAATGAGTCTGAAGTTACCATGCATATTGCTGTGGTGCACGAGCATGAAGATGAAACTGGATTGCAATGTAATGCCATTGATATAGACAGTGTTACTCACCTTCGCCGTTTAGTTGAACTAAATTTAGGCGATAGCGAACAACTCAATAAAGAGCTTAGTCAACTTTCCCGACTAAGTTAATTTTTCAATTTTCTTCACCAAAGGAAGCGTTATGAATCACCTTGTTATTTCTTGTATTGGCCCTGATAAAACTGGCCTAGTTGACTCATTATCAAAAATAATCAGCGACCATCAAGGAAACTGGCAAGTCAGTAGCTTGCACCACTTATCAGGCTTTTTTGCTGGGGTTATAGAAGTGGCGGTTGATGAAAGTCATTGTCAGCATTTAATCGCCGCATTAACAACAATGTCAGAATTAAATTGCCAAATAGAGTTAGCCGAGCAAGATTCACCGCAAGTAAGTACTAGCTTACAATTAGAGTTAACCGCAAATGATAGAGCGGGCATAATACAAGAAATATCTTCAGTGATTCACCAACAGGGTGGCAACTTGATTAAGCTAGTCAGCTCACAAGCAAGCGCGCCTCATACTGGCCAACTGATGTTTAATGCCAAAGTACAGGTTGCTATGAATGAAGCCGATTTAGATGAATTAGTTGCTGCCCTAGAGCATATTGCCGATGATTTAATGGTAGATATCAGTCGCTAATAATCACAGAGCTACCGCTTCATCAAAATAGATGGCATCATGTTACTGCCCTAAAACATATTGCCGATAATTTAATGATGGATATCAGTCGCTAATAATCACAGCGCTACCGCTTCATCAAAATAGATAGAAAACTCACTACCCTTACCCCACTCGCTGGTGATCACCAGCTCAGCTTTATGGTGTAGTAATACATGTTTAACAATGGCTAAACCTAAACCCGAGCCGCCTGTATCTCGAGAGCGTGATTTGTCAATGCGATAAAAGCGCTCAGTTAAACGATTAACATGCTCAGCTTTTATGCCATCGCCGTTATCTCTGACACTAAAAACCATTTTATCGCCATTACGTTGCCAGCTAACCGCTATTATTCCTTTAGCGGTAGTGTAAGCAATGGCATTGGAGATTAAATTGGCACAAGCACTTTTTAGCTCAGTTTCAATACCATAAACACCAAAATCTGAAGCGATATTAGCGCGTATTTCATGGTGTTTCTCTTGGTTCAACCATTTAGCATCTTCAACTAGGTTACTAACCAAAAAGGGCATATTAACTTGCTCCATATCGATATCATCACGGTTGTTTTCAACTTTTGACAAATTCAAAAGCTGTTCAACCAAACGCTCCATACGGCTTACTTGCCCTTCAATGGTGCCAAAAACTTTTTGCCAATGGGGATCTAAGGCATGATCTGTTTCTTGGATCATTTCCACATAACCGCGCACGACTGTTAATGGCGTTTTTAGCTCATGTGAAACATTCGCTACAAATTCTCGACGCATCCTTTTTAAACGGTGATATTTTGCAATAGCACGCGCCATCAAAATCACCCGCTCACAGCCAAAGGCCATCACTGAAATTTCTAGCTGCAATTCATCATTTAATGGCGACACTACCGATAATGGTGTGTCGAAGTTGTCTTGTTTCAGGTACTGAGAAAATTCTGGTGCGATTAATAATTCAGTTATATGCTGACCAACATTTTCAGGAAACCGCACGCCTAATAGACGTTGTGCTTTTTTATTCCCTGTTAAAATATTAAGCTCAGGCGATAAAACCAAGGCAGCATCAGGTAAGGCTTCAATGCCAGAATGAAAGCGAAAATCTTGCTTATCTATATTTGCACTTACCTGTGCCTCAATGATTGAGTTTACCTTGTTTGCAATTGCTTGATTTGACATCTTGTTATTCACATTATTGAAGAAGATACTTTTAAAGGAAGGCTATCCCTAATAAGAAAAGTAAAAGCGCGCTTAATAACTAGGCTATGTGTTTTTTTACTTTGCCAGAAAAACGATATCCCGCACCACGTACCGTTTGAATAAATTCGTCATGGCCAGCACCTGAGATTGCTTTTCGTAATCGTCTGATATGCACATCAACCGTTCTGTCTTCAACATAAACATTAGTGCCCCAAACGTTATCAAGCAGCTGCTCTCTAGAATATACACGCTCAGTATGAGTCATAAAAAAGTGCAGTAGTCTAAACTCGGTTGGCCCTAGCTCTAATGCTTCATTATGAATAGTGACATGATGGGATACGGGGTCTAATTTCAAGCCATGAAATTCAACTTTTTCAGCTAATAGCGTGGGCGAAACACGGCGAATAACCGCCTTTATTCGAGCAATAAGCTCTTTAGGTGAAAAAGGCTTGGTAACATAATCATCAACGCCAGCATCTAACCCTTTAACTTTGTCATCTTCATCAGCGCGTGCTGTTAACATAATAATAGGAATATTGCGGGTAAATTCATTTTGCTTTAAAGACTGAGCAAGTTTTACCCCTGTTCCGCCCGGTAACATCCAGTCGAGCAAAATCAAATCGGGGTAAGGTTCAACAATATTTTCCATTGCTTGCTTAATATCGCTCGCTTCTACCGAATTAAAACCATTTTGCTCTAAAACAAAGGTGATCATCTCTCTAATAGGGGTTTCATCTTCAACAACTAAAATGTATCCACTCATACATACGCCTTTTCTAGTAAATAACATTACTTCATGTAATTATTTGTTACGCTATTGTGCACAATTAACGTGACATTTTTGTGACAACTCGTTAAATAATTGTAAGTCTAAACAATAGCAAGTGTGTTGACTAATTATCAATAAAAAAAAAACCGTAAAAACGGCTTATTTTTATTAGATAATAAAATCAACTAAAACTTGTATTGAATACCTGCGGCTAAATAATCTTCATCGTTGCCCGTATCCATATCAAAGCTGGTATAAAAAGCATATAGTTTAGTGCTGTTAGCCAGTTTGTAATCAACACCTGCGGTAATACCACTACGGTCGTCACCTTCTTTATGATCTGCTAGCTGATACTGCCCTTTTAATGTCGCAGCACCCACGTTATATTTAGCTGACACCATAATACCGTCCATTTCAGCGCCTGTGTCTATATTCTCTTGATTCTGCACCATTAAACCTAAAGTAATACCAGAAATTTTTCCTTGTACTGTCGCTCTAACAGTATCGTATCCTTTAACTTCTGAGTCCATCGCAACTGATGCAAAAATTTTAGATTTTTTTAGTTTTTTATCACCATAAAAAGCCGCAATAGAAAAAGCATCATCACCTTCTGCTTCTTGTTCAGCTACATAAGTTGCACCTAATTGAAAACCACTAAATTTTGGCGATTTATAGCTAAGGGTATTACTTAAACGATTTTCACCTTTCCAAAGACGCTTAATATCACCTTCTAAATCACTAAAAAGATCAGTTTTACCTTGTGACTGTTTTAGCATAGAGTCGTTTTTACCCAGTAGCACTTCACCAAAACCGCCTTTTAAACCAACGTATTGATTACGTGCTTTCCAAACGTCACCATCACCGTCTAAATCGACTTCAAACTCAGCTTTGTAAACCACCATTAAGTTGTCATTTATTTTATAATCACCTTTAAAACCAAGACGAGAAGCATTACTTTTTATTTCAGTAAAGCTACCTTCACCACTGTCAGATGATTGAAAAGACAAGTCAGCTCGGCCATAAATATCAATACTAGGCATTTCAATTTCAGCAGCCATTGCAGACAATGACAGAGCAGAACAAGTTGCTAACGCTAGAGTAGTTTTTACTAGTTTCATGTTTTTACCTTAATTTGCTTTTAATTTAATATTTCATTCTTAGCGGCTGCTAGAACATTTGCCGATATAGTATTACCATTTTATTACACAAATATGACAGCATGACTGAAATATGACTGAAATATGACAAAGTTACCGAAATATGACAAAAATCAACACTTCTCAACTAGAACTCATACCTTAATCCTCAGTAATGGTAAGCAATCAGACGCTATCTTAAAAAATCATCAAAAAACTACCATAAAAGTTTTATAGAAAGTCAAAAACTAGCTAGAATCAAAGTTGTGGTTACCTTTTTCACCGCATAAAAATACCCATTAATATAATTAGATGAAAGCCATTAGGTGAAAAAAATAATATGAAAACGATTATATGAAAATTACCAGTATTTCACGAAAGCTACTTACGCGAGTACTCTCCTTTTATTTTATTTTAACGGTGAGCGTAACAGGCATTCAAATTATTGCTGAATACTTTAATACCAAATACCATATCAATAGCGAACTATTAACGTTAGAGAAAACCATCAGTGGCAGCTTAACTCGTGCCGTTTGGGAATTAAATACTCAACAAGCCATTGACATTTCTGAAGGCTTAGTCGCTATTCCAATGATCAAAGGCATAACAGTTACTGATGAGGCCAATAATATTATCACCCAATTGGGTGAAGTTATTTCTCCCGAAACCTTAAAAATAGATAGCGAAGATAACTTAACAGGTGAGGCGCAAGGTGTAAGCTCTGTCAGCGAAGGCTTATTCGGCCACTCTTTTCCACTTGTTTTTGAGTTTTCAGGGCGAACAACGTCTGTCGGTAGGGTAACTTTATTATCAAGCAATGCCGTTATTTTTAGCCGTATTGAAGTGGGAATTTATTTTCTTATTGGCAATGCTATTGTTAAAACGGCCTTTCTAGTTTTTTTATTCACTTTAGCTTTCAATAAATTGCTCACGTCTCCGCTACAAGAGCTAACCGAACAAATTAGGCAAGTAGACTTAGACGACCCAGAAGCCTCTATGCTTCATTCTATGAATTATGAAAAGAACGAGCTCAATATATTAGAAGACGCCTATAATAACCTTATTAATGAACTGGTTGAATTTAAAGATAAACTAGCGCTATCACAGCAAGAAACCAACTTAGCTAACGAAAAACTGGATGAACAAAATATACTGCTAGAGCAAGAAGTTGCTAAAAAAACATCGTATTTGAGTAATACAATGTTGGAAATGAAAGTACAACAGCAAAAATTATTAACGCATCAACAAACCCTTAAAGAAGAGAATATCAGGCGCAGTAAAACCGAGCAAACTCTGCTAACAACCAATAAAAACTTAAAAAGCTCTATTATTGAGCTAAGCAAAGCGAAAGAGCGTTTATTAGAAGCTGAAAAAATGGCCTCTTTAGGGGCGCTATCGGCAGAAGTTTCCCATGAAATTAATACGCCAATTGGCATTAGTATTACTTCGGTTAGTTACTTGTTAGATACGATTGCTCAGCTAGAGAAAAACTTAACTCAGAACAAACTTTCAAAACAAACCATTGAACGATTCATTGATAACGCTAGCCAAAGTGCAAACTTATTAACCACTAATTTGCATAGAGCGTCTGAATTAATCACCAGCTTTAAGCATGTTGCTGTAGATCAAATTAGCGATAAAATAAGATTAATCAATGTCGCCAAATACTTTGATGAAATAATTCATTCCCTACACCCTAAATTAAAACAAACCAATCACTGCGTTAAAGTGCATTGTGATAAAAGTATTGAAATATATTCCCACCCAGGTGCTATTGCGCAAATTATTATTAATTTAATTATTAATTCAATCACACATGGCTTTGAAGACATTAATCGTGGTGAAATTAATATTACTCTTCAACTATCTCAACAAAAGCTGTATTTACATTATCAAGACAACGGTCACGGCCTTTCTGCACAAGCGTTAGAGTATTTGTTTGACCCCTTCTACACTACCAAAGCAGATAACGGTGGCACAGGGCTAGGTACCCATATTATCAGTAATTTAGTGATTGATACCCTTAATGGCACCATTGAAGCCAGCAGTGTAGAAGAACAAGGTTTAAGCTATAACATCATTATTCCAGATATGCGTAGTTAATCACCTTTTTGAATTTAAGCTTTCTATATTTGTTTTTTCAGCACTATTTTCAACTATTGTTTTCAGGTAATATGGCTCTTTCAAAAAATTGGTATTTTATACCGCTAGCCTAGGACCTTATTTATGTGGTTTAAAAACCTATATTTTTTCGCTTTTACTCGTCCATTTGAACATTCAGAGGAAGATTTAGAAAAGCACTTATCAGAGCACCTTTTCACTCCTTGTGGCTCTACAGAGCTTGCTCATTTTGGTTGGGTTAATGCGCTAGGTAAGCATGGACAGTCATGTATTCACAGTGCTGATGGCAGTTTTTTAGTTTGTGCACGTAAAGAAGAAAAAATACTGCCAGCCCCAGTAATCAAAGACATGATTGAAGAAAAGGTAAATTTGCTTGAACAAGAGCAAGGCCGTGGCGCCACTAAAAAAGAAAAAGAACAGTTTAAAGAAGATATTATTTTTGAATTACTACCGCGCGCCTTTTCACGAATTTCTGATACCCACGCCTATATAAGCCCCAAAGATAATATTATTGTTATCAACGCCAGCGCTCGTGGTAAAGCCGAAGACTTATTGGCACTGCTACGTAAAGTGTTAGGTACTTTACCAGTAACCACTTTAGAGCCTGATGTGCAAGCCGATGAAACCATGACTGACTGGTTAGTGAAAAAAGATTTAGGCGCTAAATTTCAGCTGGGTATGGAAGCAGAATTTAACGCCCTAGGTGATGACGGCGCCGTTATTCGAGTAAAAAACCAAGACTTAGAAAGCGAAGAAATCAAGTCTCATTTAGATGCTGATAAATATATGGTTAAAGTTGCCCTCGAATGGGATGAGTCTTTATCTTTCATGCTTTGTGATGATTTATCGATTAAGCGCATTAAGTTTTTTGATGTTATTCAAGATCAAAACGAAGATATTGATAGTGACGATGTTATTGCCAGACTTGATGCTGACTTTGCCTTAATGGCGGGTGAACTAAATCGCTTTATTCATGATTTACTTAGCGAGTTCTCATTAAAAACAACTGATTGTTTAGAAAAAGATTAGTTACAAAACGAATTATTATTTATTTGGAATCAAACATGACAATTATCAAAATGGCTAACCTAGACTTAGCCAATAAGCGCGTTTTAATTCGTGAAGATTTAAACGTGCCCATTCAAGAGGGAAAAATAACCTCTGATGCACGACTACAAGCAGCATTGCCAACAATACAGCAAGCACTAGAAGCTGGCGCTAAAGTGATGGTGATGTCTCATCTTGGCCGTCCGACAGAAGGCGAGTATTGTGATGAATATTCTCTTAAGCCAGTAGCCGATTACTTAGCAGCGGCCCTCAATTATCCAGTGCGTTTAGTCACTGACTATTTGTCAGGTATTGAAGCCAAGGTGGGTGAGCTAGTTGTGCTTGAAAATGTACGCTTTAATCACGGCGAAAAGAAAAATGATGATGCCTTAGCCAAACAACTTGCCGCCCTTTGCGATGTTTTTGTTATGGACGCTTTTGGCACCGCTCATCGCGCCCAAGCAAGTACGCACGGCGTGGCAAAGTTTGCGACTACCGCTTGTGCGGGTCCATTACTTGTAGGTGAATTAGATGCCTTAGGTAAAGCATTAGACAATCCAGCCCGCCCATTAGTGGCGATTGTGGGTGGCTCAAAAGTATCAACCAAATTAACCGTTTTAGAGTCTTTATCGGGTATTGTTGATCAACTTATTGTTGGTGGTGGTATTGCCAATACTTTTATCGCTGCTGCTAAGCATAACGTAGGCAAATCTTTGTTTGAGGCCGATTTAGTGGCCGAAGCCCAACGTTTAACCCAGCAAGCGCAAGCTAATGATGGTGATATACCTGTACCTAGCGATGTTGTCGTTGCTAATGAATTTTCGCCTACCGCCAAAGCGACATTGAAAAAAGTCAATGAAGTGAATGATGATGAAATGATTTTTGATATTGGCCCTGAGTCTGCAAAAGACCTTGCTGATATTATCAAAAACGCTGGAACTATTGTTTGGAATGGCCCTGTTGGCGTGTTTGAATTTGATCAATTTGGCCAAGGCACCGAAGCTATCGCTAAGGCTATTGCTGACTCAAGTGCTTTTTCAATTGCTGGCGGTGGCGACACCTTGGCCGCAGTAGACAAATATAACATTAAAGATAAAGTATCTTATATTTCCACAGGTGGCGGGGCTTTCTTAGAATTTTTAGAAGGCAAAAAACTACCTGCCGTCGAGATTTTAGAGCAAAGAGCTAAAGAGCTATAACGAATACCAAATAACGAGCTCCGAGTAACGAGTTTCGAAGAAAGCTGCTAATTGTAAAGCACTTCGTAACTCGCCTCTTTTTTTGCTCGAAACTTATTTCAAGTTAAACGCACCCAAACTAATTTAACGCTAAGGCGTTCAATATAAAGGAGAATATTATGTCTACAGCATCAGAGGCTCTAGCAGCAATGCTAGAAAAAGTAACCACTGAAAACGGATTTATTGCTGCCCTAGATCAAAGTGGTGGCAGCACACCAAAAGCGCTTGCTTTATACGGTATCAATGCAAGTGAATTTGATAACGATGAACAAATGTATGGTTTAGTGCATCAAATGCGTACTCGTATTGTTACCAATGCCGCTTTTACGGGTGAACGTATCTTAGGGGCTATTTTATTTGAAAATACCTTAGACAGAGAATTTGAAGGCAAATCAGCAGCGCAATACTTATGGCAAGAAAAACACGTTGTACCTTTTCTTAAAGTTGATAAAGGGCTTTGTGAAGAAAGTAATGACGTGCAATTAATGAAAGCCATGCCAGAGCTCGACTCACTGCTTGACAAAGCCGTTGCTCAAGTTGCTCAACATGTATTTGGTACAAAAATGCGCTCTGTCATTAAGTTAGCTAACCAACAAGGCATTAATGACATTGTTGCCCAGCAATTTGACCTGGCCAAACAAATATTAGCGAAAGGCTTAATACCGATAATTGAACCCGAAATAGATATTAATAGCGCTGAAAAATCGGCAGCAGAAGCCTTACTTAAATCAGCGTTACTAAAAGCATTAGAGCAATTATCTAGTAAGCAAAAAGTCATGCTAAAACTGACCTTACCTGAAACTGACAATTTTTATGCCGAGTGCATAAATCATGAAAATGTCATTAAAGTAGTTGCATTATCAGGTGGTTACACTAGAGAGCAAGCAAACCAAAAAGTAACCGCCAACCAAGGTATGATTGCTAGCTTTTCGCGTGCTTTAACACAAGGGTTGAGTGCTAAACAATCAGATGAAGAGTTTACTAACGTTTTAGATACTACGATTGACAGTATTTTTACCGCCTCAAAAACCTAGCAATAACAGCGCAACCATGTTGAGTTAAATCATGCGAAAAAGTGTGATTAACTTTCCAACATAATGACAAAAACCTGCTAAAAACAACCGTTTTTTAGCAGGTTTTTTGGTAAGTTTCATACAAAACAGCCACTTTCACTATCAAACCGTCAAAAGAGCAATTTTTAGTGCCTGAATAGCTTAAATTCTGCTATAATTCTGCGCCAAGAAAAGAAAGCTTTCATGCAAAGCAACAAAATATAAAATTCAACCAACTATCCATAAAAAATTTAGGAGCAATCAATGGCTTTAATTTCAATGCGTCAAATGCTTGATCATGCAGCAGAGTTTGAGTATGGCATTCCGGCATTTAATGTTAATAATTTAGAGCAAGTGCG
>MAAC01017476.1_pt1 | contig 64076 bp, 53 predicted proteins | sample 1115981 | NCBI WGS metagenome assembly MAAC01 (sample SAMN04961126, study PRJNA320927) | seawater metagenome | isolation source: sample BD02T64 sea water enriched with oil for 64 days | place: USA:Gulf of Mexico | collected 2013-07-27 | reverse complement strand
TACCGCCTTCATTTTCCTTTAATTCTCTATTAGGAAAATGAGCAGTATGCATATCAATAATAATATTCGTGTTGTTCTTATCCTTAGTGATCCATCGCCAATCTTGCTTTTCTGGTATTCGTAAACTAATCCCATAATAGGTGTCGGTTCCTACAACCTGATTGGGTGCATGAAGAATCGAATTCCTGGCCGATCGAGACCAATACTTCTCTTTCGCTGTTTTAGGTTGGACAGCTAATTCTGAAACTGCTGGAATAGTATTATTAACCATTCTTGGGCCCTTTCTTGTAGGGTTCTTTAAGCTGTGTTTTTCAGAAACAATTCCAAAATGCGTTGCATCCAAATGCTCAATTAAATTATATCCATGCCCATACCATAAGGGATATGCAACGGGGCGAAAGTTCCCCGCTCCATCTGCGGGGTTAATCGTTTCGTCAAAATGCTCTATATATGTAACATCCGCCTCTGGAAGAACAAATACGTACATAAAATCAATTTGTTTTCTACCCTCGTAGAGATTCACGACGTATAAATCATAAATAAGGTGATTCCATTCAGGGTTTTTGTGATTGAGATCATCATAAGATATCTTATCAAAGACCCAGTTAAATTCGTTCGTCTTTCTTTTACTTTTAAAAGCTAATTCTAATCTTCTAACCTGTTTTTGTGATTTCCCTGGTAATTCTATGGCAACCTTTTTCTTAGCGAGTCGCTTATTCACATAACCTATTCTATATATTTTTGTTTCAGCATCAAATTCTTCCACATCCCTAGCCGCACGGTAAATTGTCCATTTATACTTTTTCTTGGGATTAGCCTTAACTATCTTAAAATTTACTAAGTCTCCTCTATTAACAATTGTGGACCTATGAGGCGAAGATGTCTTCTTCCATTCATAGACATAGGTAGGGAACAATGATGTCATTTGTGGATAGACATCAACGTTTTCTGTCTGATCACTGGTAATATAGGTTTCTCTATTCTCCGTTTTTTGACTCATCACAACATAAATATTGCAAAAAGAAAAAAGAAGAGTCCATTTCATTAATTTATACATAGCGTGAAAGTATTAAATCTCTTTAAAGTTTTAAAAAACAATTTCAAATATCTTATGACGATAGGGACTTTTGTGGAAATCTCTTCCGTGCTATTAAAATAATATAAATGTTGAGCTATGACTTCCTCAATTAAAACTCCATATCCATTAGGAAGATTTGGCCTCAAAATAGATCTACAATTATGAACGAGGGAATCACTATTGTCCAAAAATGGAAAAAGCATCACCGTCTTAATCTACGAAAGTTATAAACCAAACTTCTATAGTTAGCAACATATAAATTTGATAGGCATAATCCTCAGAACCCTTCCTATCCTTTTCTATAATGGTTTTAACAAAATTATAATTGAATAAACCCCGCTTAGTTATTTGTTCTTCTGAAAGGTACTCGTCAACCATATCACGCAAATCATTTGATATCCAGGAACGAATAGGCGCCCCAAAAGAAGCTTTTTTTCTATTGATTATATAATCAGGCAGATAGTTTTTAGCCACTTTTTTAAGCAGGTGTTTAGGCACATTTTTTTTGACCTTATCTTTTCCCGAAATAGTCATAACTGTTTGAATAAACTCTTTATCTATAAAAGGCACTCGTACCTCTACTGATGCCGCCATAGAAGCTCGGTCCGTATAAGACAAATTAAGACCCAACATAAACATTTGAATGTCTGTATTGCATATTCTATTTACAATATCATCCTTATATTTTGAATCGTACAAAGAACTATGTTTCTTATAAAGCGTTTCAATCTCTTTTGAGCAACTGGGTTGAAACAATTGATAAAGTTCAGGTTTAGAGAAGTAGCTATAACTCCTCATATAGGTTTCTTGTTCGCTTAAATCGGTAAGGGAAAGAAATCTTTTAGCCCAACGTACTACTTTTAAACCTCCATTGTCAATTTTAACCGGTAAAAGGGCAATCGCTTTCTTCAATATATATTTTAAAAACCGAGGAGTCCTATTGTACTTCAAAGCTAATAGTGATGCTTGATGCCTTCGATAGCCAAAAAATATTTCGTCCGCCCCTATTCCAGAAAACAACACTTTTTTACCTTTTTGAGCTGCTCTTTTTGAGATAAGATAAGTGTTAATCGCAGCCGGGTCTCCAATTGGCTCATCGAGTGTATAAACCATATGATGTAGTAATTCCATAATGGAAGAATCAACAATTATTTCTTCGTGATTAAAGCCATAATCATCCGCTAATCTTTTAGCAAACTTTTGATCATCTGGCATTTTTTCAATTCTTTTATCCTCCATTGAGGTACCAATTGTATATGTGTTCAATTTGCCGAGCCGTTCTTTTGCAATAACAGATATTAATGAAGAGTCCAACCCACCGCTTAAAAAAGACCCAATCGGTACATCCGAAATTAAATGCCTATTCACGGTCAAGTTTAGTGCTTTGTTCACGTCCTGGGTAGGATTCTTGCTCATTTTGTCGTTATCCTTTAAGAACCAATAGGTATATTGTTTTAAAGCTCCATCAGCTCCTAGCACGCAATAACTTCCTGGCGCCACTTTTACCACATCATTGAAAATACATACATCATTTGGCAGCCATAGATAGTTCATCGCTGTGACTAGGGCCTCCATATTTATTTCCTTTGAGGTAATTCCTAGTTTTACAAGTGTTTTTAACTCAGAAGAAAAAGCAAATTTTTCTTTATAATGATAATAGAACAATGGCTTGATGCCGAAATGGTCTCGTGCCAAAAATGTTTCTTTATTTTTCTTGTTATAGATACAGAAAGAAAACATGCCAATAAAAAGATCAAGGCATTTTTCTTTCAAATGATGAAAAGCTTCAATTAAAAGCTCAGTATCCGAATTTGTAGAGAACTTTGACCCAAAATCTAAAATCAATTTCTTTTTAATTTCCTGATAATTATAAATTTCCCCATTAAATATTAGTACTAAGTCGTGTTTCTCAAAAGGTTGATTTGAGCGTTTATCCAAATCAATAATGGAGAGGCGCTGGTGGCTTAATGAGATATAATTATCTTCCCAGACACTCTGATTGTCAGGGCCTCTATGCTTTTGAATTTGATTTGCACTATGGGCGAATTCGCTTTTCTCCGTAAACCCAATAAAACCAGCTATTCCACACATATGTCCTCCGCAACTCTAATTTAATGATTGTTTATAAATCTCAATTAATTTTAGGTGGTACTTTAAGTCCTCTTTATCTTTAAGAATGTCTTGTGTTGGTTTGTTCAACGTATCATTAATTTTGTTCGTCAAGTCATTAATATCATTATCCTTAAACAAAACTGTGCCTTTTGGTCGAATACACACATCGGTTGCTATAGCCGGAATGCCTAAATCCATAGCTTCTTGCAATGCAACACCATATCCATCTACTTTGTTGGTCTTTAGTAAAAAAGAGCCGTTTTGTAAGTAATCTACAAGGTTTTTATCAAATATTATTTCTACATCGTTTTCAATAGAATACTCATTGATTAACTTTCTTAAATAATCTAAGTCTGAAATTCCCTCGCTTCCAATCATTAGAATCATTTTGAATTTGTCCTTATGGTTCTTTAAAAATTGAAATGCGAGCGGTATATTATAGGTCTCTTCCGAAAGCTTTTTAGTGAGTTTCCAAACACTAAAGAGAAAATAGGTGCGATTATCTTTTTCAATTATCTCGCATGAAATCGAAGAAGGAGGAACATATGCAGGCAAGAAAACAGAATTAATATTTTTTGATATAAAGAAGTCATCTAGGTTTTTTGAAACTGAAACAACTTGTAATTTTTGTGTATTTTTTAAGAGAAATAAAACTATTTTCTTTTTTATTGAACTATAAAATAAAACTCTTTCAGCATGAATGCTAAGGATTATTTTACGGCCATAAACAAAGGAAAATAAAAAGTAGAAAAAATACTCAAAGAAAAAGATTTGGTGAAAATGGAACAACTCATATTTCTTACTTAAAAATATTTTAGGGTACCAAAAAATACTTTTTTTAGTAGCGACTACGTTTTTCGTGTTTTTAAAACCAAAATTAAAAATCGTGTAATCGATATTCGCCTCATCTAAATAAGGAACCATTCTTTTTATATGAACAGAGACACCTCCTATAGGGGGTGGATAAGGGCCGTATATTGCAAGTTTTTTATTCACTTGATTTCGTTAATAGAAAGCAATAGAAAAATGATAAAAACATAATTCCTTCTGCTCTAAAAATTGTTTCAGTAATAGAAGTAATCAAAATAATCAAGAAAAATGATAAAAGGACAGTATCATTACGTCTTTTGCCCTGATAAAATAAAACCCCCAGCACAGAAAGATAAGAAGCTAATAAAAAGACCCCTCCCATTATAAGTAATTCGAGGTAAGTGTTGTGAGCATTGTATCTTTTCTTCAAAAAAACAGTGTGATTTTCAATTTTATACTTCTGCAGCAAAACATCACGAGACGATCCAGTACCATGACCAAATAAAGGGCTTTCTTTAATAATCTCTAATGCATCTTGCCATAATAATAGTCTTCCTTTTTCTTCTGGTGTATTTGTTCCAATAAATTTCTTGTCGTTAAATTTATAGTTATAATCAAACCCAACGGAATAAAGCAATCGTTCTTTAATGATTGGGATATTCCACATCACAGCCACCAAAAAGATTAGTCCTGATCCGTAAATCAACAATTTTCTAACTCTATCCTTTCCAGATTTTAAAGATATGTTTTTCAAAATGTAGATTCCCAACAATAATATTAAAAGTATATAGCCTATCCTGCTTCCATATAAAAGTATAGCGACAGTTTGTAACAGAGCGCTACCATACAATAACCAAGGTTTAATTATTATTCCCTTCTTTTTATAGAATATAAAGTTTAAAGACAATAAAGTAAACATAGAAAGATAGGTGGGGTGTTGCCTGAAAATTTCAAGAAAATCGTAGCGATAAAAATAATACCAATTAAAAATGCCCCCTCGACTCCAAAAACCAATTTGTCTAATCATTGCGTTAACAAAACAAACAATAAAAAACAATGATAGCGCGTGAACAAATATCCTAACTATACGATTTCGTTCATTTTGACCAAATGGTTTGATCGTTAAAAAAATAAGTGGGAATATAATAAACGCAAGAAACCGCATAATATCTTTTTGCCCTTGCTTAATATTTAGAGAATAGAAAATTTGAATTATTAAAAGTCCGAAAAACAGTAATAACAGGTGCAAGGAATTCCTTTTTAAGATAACTCCTAAATCCACATCTCTATAATTTGTAAGCCAAGCCACTAAAAAAAGCATTAGACCTATCGATCCTGTAGCTATTGAAAACACATAACCAATAGACGCAATTGCTGCGCCTAAAACCAAAATTTCTCTTTTGTAAAACTGCTTCATGAATCTCGATCTGTTAAAACTTTAAAATCATTCCTTTAACTCAGGAAGATCTTTAGCCTTATAATTCTTATTTATTAGTAGCAAAAAAATAAAATGAATTCCCGCAATACCACTTTCAAAAAAATGTCCCGCGGTTCCAATAATGATCAATAGACTGAATCCGAAAAATATCTTAAAATCTCTCTTAAAAGGTATTAGATTAAATAATTTAAAGAAAAAATAACTATAGAATGCCGCGCCAAATAAGCCGAAGAATAGAAGCAAGTCGAAAAATCCCATTTCAATATAGTGGGCAACTACATCCTGACCACCAAAAAAGATGTTTGGCAAGGACCAGTGCTCAAGGATTAATGGCGATAATTTTTCCTTTATGTACGCATCTCTACCAGACAATAGTGCGTGTAAAAGTCCTCCTTTGTTCAACTCGTACATAAATACCTGGTAGGAGTTAATGAATATATCGTTAATTGCTGTGCTAAAAATTAAATATCCCATTACAAAAATAGAAATTCCAAAAGCCAGAATTCTTTTCAACGGAACCCTTTTTATGAGATGAAAAAAGAATAATAATATTACAAAAACATATACTGCCTTAGTGGCGACAATTAATGAAGGAAGCAAAACTATCCAAAAAAACTTTTCTTTAATCCCTAAATAAAACCTTCGATAATAGACTGTTGTAATAGCAAAAATAAAGATAAATGAAGCTTCATTTTGAGCAAAAATCAAACCATCATATCCAAATCGATGAATCCCCCTGTATGTTTTAAAATACGTAATACTTAGAATAGCCCCCAGCACAATAAGTATACTATTTAATGAGATAATTATTTTGTAATACTTAAGTAACTTGTCAGGATATTCCTTATACGACATAATATCTAACGCCAGCAGATAAAAAATAAAAGGAAACAAATATTTAAAAAGCGTACTGAAGTTTTCAGCGAAGTCAAGTTCCTTGAAACTAAGACTTAGGAAAAACTGACCTATAAGAAAAGACACAAGTAATAAAAAAATTGCAAAAATAATTGTGGCCTTTGCTTTTCTTAAAGTTACTATTGCGTAAAGCAAAATCACTATTTCAAAAAACCCTTTTAAAATAGCACTATACGGGGTATACCCGGCTCCACTACGATACACCATTTTTCCCACTCCATCAGAAAAATAAAAAAGAACGAAAGCAATCGTTAAAAGACTTATCGAAACTTTAAAGAGACCATTCTGATTTATTACAATTCTCTTCATTTTCCTAATTGAGTTAATAGTTTTTTTGCTTCAGCAAAACTAAACCAAGAATAGACTCCAACTTTTTTATACACGAAAAAACTACCAATAACCGTCCATAAACTTAAGGCTAAAAAACTTGCAAAGGCAATCCCTTCAATTCCCCAGAAATTTACAAATAAAAATGCTAGTGACAATTTTAAAACAAAGGTCCATACAAGTATCTTTTGAAATAATTTCTGATGGTTTGTCATTTGTAAAAGTAAACTTACAGGACCAAAAATTCCATTTATGAGTTGTCCACTAGCCAAAAGTAATAAGACCTTCCAACCAGGTCTAAATTCATCTCCAAAGAAACCTAATAATTGATCATGGAAAAAAATTATAGTACAAAAGGGTATAAGGAGCATGGGCAATACAAGTGCAAAATTCTCAGTTAGAACTTTTTGAAGTTTCTTAATATTTCCCTGAACATGAATTTCTGAAATTCTAGGTGCGAGAAATGCATTAAACGCCGTAAACCCAAAAGAAACTAGAGTGGCTAATTTTAAGGCGATACTATAAATTCCGGCGTCCTCTTCATTTAAGAAAAAATCAATTAAAATAAAATCAACCCAAACTAGTGTTATGATAAGTACCGATGCGAAAAAAAAGTCTTTAGATATTTTAATTATAGATAGTATGGAGTCTGATTTTACATCTATTTTATTCTCTCCTGCCTTGAGTTTATCTAATTTATTTTTTAAAACAAAAAAGGAAAAAGCACCATTCAAAATAAGGCTGATTACATATGGAAAAATCACTGCATTCTTACTTCCCTCTTCACTTAGGATTGGAAGTAGGAACAGTACAATAGTAATAAAGTACTTAGAAAACTGAGTGAAAAAACTAAACCACTCAGCCATTTTTAAACCTCTAAAAACAGCACTATTTATATCGATAAAAACGTTGACCATGATTCCTATGGCTCCAAGAAGAAACAATAGCTCGTCAAACTGTACATATAAAATTATTCCCGCCAGAAGAATAAGTCCTGAGGCTGGTGCAACATAAGCTTTTAGAATTTTTTTATACAAATACTGCACTTCTTTAAAGCGAGATTCAACCATTAAAACTGAGACTCTTTTTACTAGAAAAAAATCAAGCCCCAAATAAAAAAAAGTGCTTAAAATAACTGTGTAAGTCATAAAAAGAGCAAAAACACCGTTTCCTTCTGCCCCAAATTTTCTGGCAATCAAAAAAGATAATCCATAGCTCGATAATGCGCCTAGAATTTTAATCAAAGTAGATGCAAACCCCTTATTTAATATACTATCCTTGTTACTTAGTAGTTTTTTAAGATTCATTATTCAACGATTGGCTAAAATCCAATATTTAACGTTTAATTAATTAAAAATCACATTATTAATCAGTAACGACTCACCTTTAATTCCCTTTTCACCTTGTTTGTATAGGAAAATTCGAACCTCCTTTATATGCTCAATATTAGAGGTTATTTTACAAGTAATTATACTTTGATTATCCATGAGAGGAGTGGCGCCTCTTTCGAATTTCCATTTTCTCGATTTACTCTTTTCACTTAACAAGTTTTGCTCATTGTCTCTTGGGTGTATTTGAAACTCAAAGGCAAACCCCTTATTGCCTTTTTTCGATTTCTTTGATACGTCTAAATTAAGTGTAATTACAAATTCATTTCCTGATTTAACGATTGATAATTGACTCGATTCTATTTCATTTAAAAATATAAAATCATCATCCAGAGAATAAGTTCCATCTCCAGTATTATAATACTGATTCATAAATCCATCATACGCTAACTTAGATTGTTGCCAAGCCTCATCTAGGTTTCTTTTAGGTAGATCATAGTTCTTATTAATGTAACCTCCTAGAAACTTGGAAACTTTGGTGCCACCATATAAATTGAGGTGATTGGAGTCCTTAAAATCGTCTGTCGTCAAATTAAAGTCAGCGTAATGATCATTAAGGTTCAAATAGTTAACCTCTAATGAGTCACAAACGCTTCTTAGTTCATCGAAAAAGAAGTAATTAGAATATTTGGCCCGTAAATCAGGAGATGTAACCACCAGCACATCTATTCCCGCATTTTTGGCAACATTAATAACTGAAGCAATCTCATTTTTTGTTTTACCCTTAATTCTCACTACCGAGCTATCCTTGGTAATATTCTTATCCCTAAAATTTAGGTAATTAGTCTTGACTTCTTCGGTTATAACCGTTAACGCACCCAAGTAACCGCTATTAAAAAATACATTATTATCGTCCAAAACTCGTCTTTTCGACAAGTTGGTAAAGCTAACGCCACTCCAGCTTGCATGATTTCTTACGAGTGGAGAATAAACCCCAATAAATTCATCATTTGAAAATAATTTTCTCGTTTTAGTAAATTTCATTGGTGATAAGTTCGAAACGAAATCCAACGCCCTTAATTGATGTCCCTTCACTTCCTCAGTATACTTCACAAATAAAGACCCTATATACGCCTCAATCACTATTAATTTTGGGTTAGTATATTTAAAGGCTTCCGTTAGCAATAAATCCGTTAAAGACATTAGAAGCGAGTCTGATCCCAAATTAAAGCTTATGGTATTGCATTGATCATTTATTATAATTGGATTATACGCAGTATAAGCATGGGAACTACCCATGAAGATAACATCGATATTAGTTTTATCTGCTAGTTCCACAAAATCCTCAGTAGTATTTATATAATAATGATTTGATGAAAAGGCTTTATCCAGATATAAATACCCTACTACCAGAAACAACGAAAATCCAAAAACTGCTCTTTTCTTCATAGTCCAATCAAAATTGAAAATAAATAAACTCCGAGACGCTATTATCCCCGTAAATACCAAAAACTACTATTGAATAAACTATTACTGTGTAGGTCATCAACCTTAAAGTTAACGGAATAGAATTTAGTAATTTTAAAGCTCCATATTTTCTGTGAATTAAGTCAAAACCCAAAAGCAGAACAATTAAGATTAATGATAAATAAAACTCGCTCTTTGTTAACCCTAATTCAATAATACTTCTCCCTCCATCAAAATTTATAAGGTTCTGTACAATATATAAAGAATCCGAAAAGCTATTGGCTCTAAAAAATATCCAAGCAAAACAGACAATAGTAAAGGTCAGAAGTGTAAAAAATCCAGCCGAGAATAATTTATTCCGGCTATAAACCAAGTTATGATTTCCAAAGGCCTTTTCTAATACGATAATTGCTCCATGAATTGCACCCCAAATAATAAATGTTACTGCCGCTCCATGCCATAACCCACTAACGGCGAAGACGATGAATAAGTTTAAATAAACTCTAAACTCACCTTTTCGACTTCCTCCTAATGGAATATATACATAATCTCTAAACCAAGTAGATAATGAGATATGCCATCTTCGCCAGAAATCAGTGATACTTCTTGCAAAATATGGCGTATCAAAATTCTTCATTAAATCAAACCCCATCGTTCTAGCTATTCCAATAGCGATATCCGAATATCCGGAAAAATCACAATAAATTTGAAATGCAAAAAAGATAGTCGCAATTATGTATTCTGGTCCATTATACTCAGCGGGGTTATTATATACTTGGTTAACAACAATTGCTAATCTATCCGCAATAACCATTTTCTTAAACAAACCAAAAGCCAGCAATAGTATTCCACTTTTAAACAGCTTATAATCAAATGAGTACGTTTTAAAAAATTGTGGCAGCAGATGAGACGCTCTTTCAATAGGTCCCGCAACCAACTGAGGGAAAAACGCAACAAACGAAAAGAAAGCGAGCCAATTCTTGGTTGGTTCTAATCGTCCCCGATAAATATCGATGGTATAACTAAGGGTTTGAAATGTGTAAAAACTAATTCCAACCGGTAAAATTATATTCAACGAAAAGGAATCAAACTCAGCTCCAAATAGTTTGAAAGAATTTATAAAAGAATCAATAAAGAAATTTGAATATTTAAAATAAACCAGCAGCCCTAAATTGGTTAAAAGGCTGGTAATCAAATATCGTTTTTTAATACGTTTCGAATCACTGTTCTTAATTTTTTGACCAATTATAAAATCAACTATAGAGCTGAAAACAATTAAAATCAAAAAACGCCAATCCCACCAAGCATAAAAAACGTAGCTACCAACTAAAATAAGTATGTTTCTTAGCGTTAACTTTTTAGCAACAAGCCAATAAAGAATGAAGAAAATTGGAAAAAATAGTGCAAAATCTAAAGAGTTAAACAACATATGTTTTCAATTTTCATCCAAGATCAAATTAGTTTGACCCTTTTAAATGTCCTTCCAGGCCAACAAAATCAATAATCTGCTTGCTAGGGTCGATGTTTAATTCTTTGAACTCGTTATGAGCTACAAGAAAAACGATAATGTCTGCTTTATCTAAAGCCTCGTTAACAGCTGTTAATTTATACTTTCCGTCAATGTTAAGGTTCGGTTCAACCCTCAACACTGAAAAACCATCACTGCTAATTTTTTCAGCAACCGTAAGTGCAGGTGATTCTCTAAGGTCGTCGATATTTGGTTTAAAAGCAAGTCCCATACAAGCAATCACAGCATCTCGGTTATTTTCAATTTTAAACTCTAACGCGCAATTCTTAACTTTTTCGATTGCCCATTCGGTTTTGTAATTATTAATCTCTCTAGAAGTCCTTATAATCCTAGCCTCTCTAGGAAATTCCGAAACAATAAACCAAGGGTCCACCGCAATACAATGGCCTCCTACACCCGTCCCTGGTTGTAATATATTAACTCTAGGGTGTTTATTGGCCAAATGGATTAGTTCCCATACATTAATGTCTGCTTTATCACAAATCATGGACAATTCGTTAGCAAATGCGATTTGTACATCTCTAGAAGAATTTTCCACCAGCTTACACATTTCTGCAGTACGGGAGTTAGTTTTATGTAATTCACCTTTTACAAAATATTTATAGAAAGCCACTGCCTTTTCTGTAGAAGCTTTATCTAATCCTCCAATAGCTCTATCATTATGTTCCAATTCATAAATGATATTACCTGGCAGAACTCGCTCAGGGCAATAGGCAATATATATATGACCTTCTAATTCTGGGCGTTCTCTAAAGATCAACTTTTGCATTTCTCTTGTCGTTCCAACTGGACTGGTAGACTCTAATATAACCAAAGCTCCAGGCCTCAATGTTGGAATAATATTTTGGGTCGCAGACATAACAAATGTTAAGTCCGGAATATTATTTTCTTTAAAAGGCGTAGGAACAGCAATCAAATATACATCTGCGACTACTGAAGCGTCTGTTGCTTTTAAATATCCATTCTTTACAACATGATGAACCAGTCCATCAAGATCCGGCTCCACTATATGAATCCTGCCTTTATTGATAGTTTCAACAACATTCTTGCTAATATCAACTCCTGTTACTTGCATGCCTCTACTAGCTATCAAGGCAGCCGTTGGCAGACCTATATAGCCCAACCCCATCATCACAACACTAGGTTTTTTTTCCATATTATAAATTTGTTATAAACTCCACAATTCTTTCCGAAGCCTTTCCATCCCCATAAGGATTATGAAGCAATGACATTGAGTTGTAATACTCTTTGTCTTTCAATAGCTTTTGCGCTTCCCCTACAATTTTCTCAGTATTGGTGCCAACCAAAAGAACCGTGCCTTCTTCCACAGCTTCAGGTCTTTCAGTAGTACTTCTAGTTACTAATACCGGTTTTCCCAAACTAGGAGCCTCTTCCTGAATACCACCACTATCTGTAATTATGAGGTATGATTTCTCCATTAGCCAAATAAAGGAGGCATACGCCAAGGGCTTGACAAGAAAAATATTAGCGATTCCAGATAATAACTCATAAACTGGTCCTTCAACTTTAGGGTTTAAATGAACTGGATATATTATTTGAACATCTTCATTATGCTGGGCAATCGTCTTTAACGCCCTACAAATACTGAGCAAGCCATCTCCATGATTTTCTCTTCGATGTCCGGTCACTAAAATAATTCTCTTGTCGAAATCAAGAGTCTTTACAAGTTTATCAATTTCAGGGTCGGAAAATCCTTCAGAATTCACTTTTTGTATGCCAAATAAAAGAGCATCAATCACAGTATTACCCGTCACTAAGATAGTGTCTTCTTTCGTATTCTCTTTTAATAAATTTGTCTGTGACAACTTTGTTGGTGCAAAATGATAGTCTGCAATTTTTCCGGTCAACTGTCTGTTAAATTCCTCTGGAAAAGGGTATTGACGATCAAATGTTCTTAAACCAGCTTCCACATGACACACTTTAGCTCCACTATAAAAAGCGGCAATACCTACTGCCATAGATGTAGTTGTATCTCCGTGAACATAAACATAATCTGGTTGTACCTCCTCTAGAACTGGTCTCATTCCATCAATAATACTCCCAGTAAGATTGTGCAAATTTTGATTCGGTTTCATTAAATTCAAATCGAAATCTGGATCAATTTCAAAAAATTCTAGCACCTGATCCAACATCTCTCTATGTTGGGCAGTAACACATATCTTTGTTTCGAAAGAACTATTCTTTAAAAACGCCTTTACCAGTGGGGCCATTTTAATAGCTTCTGGCCTAGTTCCAAATACAATTAGATTGCTCCGCATAAAATTATTTAGAAAATGTTTTTCTGATTATTATTTTCGTTCAAGCTTTAAAAAAGAGTTTTCGGGAAACCTTTCTTTTTAATCTTCCGTTTTATTCTCCATTTCCTTTAAATAAAAGTAGCTGTTCTTTAAAAAGGTCAAAAACAAAAATGCGAAAACCAAAAGCAGTGGATATAAAATTGGTTTTTTTCCTAAAAGTCCTTTATTCACCTCAATCAAATGTGGTTCATTAATTAAAACAACAATATCCTTAGAGAATATTAATACATTTCGCAATTTTGCAATCTGTTGTTGCATAACCACCTTGGAGGTGAAAACTTCTGAAATATTATAATTCTTATCCACAACAAATAATTGATTAGATGGAGATTTTAACGATTCTCCGGATCTAAAGGTCTCAATTACATCATCAATTTGTTTAATAATTTTTTCATTATCAGCAATTTTATTTTTGAGATTCTCAACGGTAGCCGTTCTTATTTCACCCAAAATCTTATTTGAGTTAATATATTGGATAATTTTTTCAATAGTCTCTTTTGTTCCGTAATGTGATAACTTAAGCTCGAGGGTGTGAAACTTATATTCCCTTGTAAAAGCGTCAGACAATTGAAGGTCTTCATCACTTAAATCAAAATTTTTCAAAAGGGCAATAAGACTCTGGTTGTTCTTTTCACCCTCTGCAATATCCTTCATGCTAACGTTAGGGATAAGCTCCAACTTTTTGACCTCCAAAGAATCTGTTCGAAAACCAGCATTTTTAAGAAATATAGTGTCTCCTACCATAAATTTATTATTCAATAAATCGATTTCATCATATACGTATTTTACCGCATCAAAATTTATTCTAATAAGCGCCTTTGCTTCTTTATTAGGCTTTGTTTTGGATCCAGAGTAAATCCCATATCCAACCCCTAGAACAATCAAAATAGAAACCACAATCCAATTCTTAAAAAGAAATCTAATCGTTCTAAAAACTTGAATTGCCAATTTCTTAAATGCACCTTTGAAAATGTCTATAACTGCTCCTAAGTCTATTTCATCATTATTATTCTGTGCCATATGTATAAATTTATGTGTTAGTCGTTGTTTTTTCTATGAGTAACTTTAGACTAGTTTCCCAACCAATCATTCTTATCTCTAATATCCTGTTTATTCTGGATTTATCTAAAACGCTGTATTTTGGCCTTGCCGCAAAAGTACGGTAATGATCGGTTTTAGCAAGATTTGTTGGTGTCAAATGGCCCGAAAAGGTTAAAATTGCTTTAGCAAAGTCATACCAAGTCGCCTCACCTTCGTTGCTATAATGATATAGACCATAGGCTTCGGATTTAGAATCAATAACCTCTAGTATTGCCTTTGCCAAATCATTTGCATTTGTGGGTGTTCCAACCTGTTCTGTTGTAATGGTAAGTGGCTTCCCCTCTTTACCATACTTCAAGATGGTGTTTAGAAAATTATGCCCATATTGCGAATACAACCAAGAAGTCCTGAAGATAAAGTGCTTACGACAAATATCTTCAATGTATTGTTCCCCTTTTAACTTTGAATCACCATATACATTAATTGGGTTTGTAGCATCAGATTCAACATATGGTCGATTTTGTTCGCCATCAAAAACATAGTCGGTAGAAATATGCAGTAATATTACATCATTGATTTCACATGCTTCGGAAAGATTTTTCACAGCATTCGCGTTAATGCTAAATGCAGCATCTGGTTCACTTTCAGCTTTTTCAACATTTGTATATGCTGCTGTATTGATACAATAATCGAAAGAATGATTCCTAAAAAATTCTGAAATCACTTCCTTTTTTTCAATATCAAGATCCTTTCTCGCAGTGAACAGTACATCAAATTCCGGGTAATCCAGCACCCCATCCTTAAGACATTTTCCTAACTGTCCATTTGCTCCTGTAACTAATATTTTTATCATGAGGTGACCTCCTTAAAAGTAGGAAGTTGTATGTCTTTTTCAGAAACTATAAAATCCTTTGGGGAAAGATGCCAATCTAATAATAAGGTTGCGTCATTATAGATGATTCCACCTTCAGAAGGGCCATCATAAAAATTATCGCATTTATAAGCGAAAATCGAAGTTTCAGACAAAGTGATAAAACCATGTGCAAATCCTTTAGGTACAAATAGTTGTTTATGTTCAATAGTATCCAAAATGATTGAAAAGCTTTTTCCGAATGATTCAGACTCTTTGCGTAAATCTACCACGATGTCCAAGACTTTTCCCTGGACAACCTGAACCAACTTAGCTTGTGCCATTTTTCCTGTTTGAAAATGAAGCCCACGTAAAACGCCATAACTTGATTTAGACTGATTGTCCTGGACAAAATCTATAGTAAGCCCTGTTACTTCACGAAATAAATTCGCATTATAGGTTTCATAAAAAAACCCGCGTTCGTCCTTAAAAACTCTAGGCTCCAAAACGAAGCAATCTCTTAAAGGGGTTTGTTCAATTTTCAAATCTTAATCTAGTTGTACTAAATGCTTTCCATAACCACTCTTAAGTAGTGGTTCTGCTAATGCAGTTAGCTGTTTCTTATCAATAAATCCCATATCGTAGGCAGCTTCTTCTATAGCACCAATTTTTAGACCTTGGCGTTCCTCAATTACCTGTACAAATTGTGCCGCTTGCATCAAGGATTCGAAAGTTCCTGTGTCTAGCCAAGCTGTTCCCTTATCCAAAATACTAACATTTAATTTACCTTGTTGCAAATAAACGTTGTTCACATCTGTTATCTCTAGCTCACCTCGAGTACTGGGTTTTATATTCGCTGCAATTTCCACCACACTATTATCATAAAAGTAAATCCCAGGAACAGCATAATTAGATTTTGGATTAACAGGTTTTTCTTCAATAGAAAGAGCCTTACCGTCCTTATCAAAATCAACCACGCCATACCGTTCAGGATCGTGAACATGATAGGCGTAAATTACACCTCCATCTGGATTATTATTTGATTGCAACAACTCTTTCAAACCAGATCCGTAAAAAATATTATCTCCTAAAACCAAGGCCACTTTATCTTTTCCAATAAAATCTTTTCCAATTATAAAGGCTTCCGCGAGCCCGTTAGGGTCCGCCTGCTCAGCATAGGAAAAACTACAGCCTAACTTTTTTCCATCGCCCAGCAGTTTCTTAAATAGTGGTAGATCTTGCGGAGTTGAAATAATCAATATTTCGTTTATACCTGCATACATTAGGGTGGATAAAGGATAATAAATCATTGGCTTGTCATAAACTGGCATCAACTGTTTGCTAACCGCTAATGTAAGTGGATGTAATCGCGTGCCAGAGCCTCCTGCTAATATAATTCCCTTCATAGTAGTCTGTCTGTATTATTTAAATACCATTTTATGGTCTTCTTAATGCCACTTTCAAAATTCTCGTCGGCCTTCCATTTTAGATCTCCTTCGATCTTGCTGGCATCAATTGCATACCTAAAATCATGACCTGGTCGATCCGTAACAAAGGCAATTTGATCGCGGTATGAAATATCTTTAGCTTTTAATTCATCCAATAAATCACAAATAGTATGAGCAATATATAAGTTCTCGCGTTCGTTTCGTCCGCCAATGTTATACGTTTCTCCAAGTTTGCCAGTTTCCAAAGCCAATTTTATGCCAGTACAATGGTCCTTCACATATAACCAATCCCTAATATTCTTACCATCACCATAAATAGGGATGGGTTCGCCAGAAATTGCTTTTCTTATAATAGTTGGGATTAGCTTTTCTTTATGTTGATTAGGTCCGTAATTGTTAGAACAGTTAGTAGTAACCACTGGCATTCCGTAGGTGTGAAAATAACTGCGCACAATAAAATCTGAAGACGCCTTGGAAGCGCTATAAGGACTATTAGGTGCATAAGGGGTAATTTCAACAAAAAGACCCGTCTCACCAAGGGTGCCGTATACCTCATCTGTAGAAATATGCAAAAACCTTGCATCACTAAACTCCGACTTTAACATATTAGGGCCTTGCATCCATAATTGATATGCCGCATGAAGTAAATTAAAAGTTCCTACGATATTGGTTTGGATAAAAGCGCCCGGTCCAGTGATGGAATTATCTACGTGAGATTCTGCGGCAAAATGAACCACCTTGTTAAATTTATGCTCCTGAAAAAGGTTTCGGACAAGTTCTTCATCACAAATATCTCCCTTGATAAACGTATAGTTTGAGTGGCCTGAAATCTCCTTTAAATTTCTGACATCTCCAGCATAGGTAAGTTTATCCAAGACAAAAATTTCGTCGTTTGTGTCTTCCAAAATGTAGTGAACATAATTGGAGCCAATAAAGCCTGCACCCCCTGTTATTAACACTTTATTGTCTTTCAAAATATTTTTTTAGATTAGTCTAAAATTAATTCTAACATCTTTTCCGTAATTACATACGTAGGTTTAACCCCGCTCGTTCCTAGACCTCCGGATGCCAATGTGCTTCCAGTTTCTAGTGGATTATCTGATGCATAATAGGCATACATCACTTTAACTTTGGAGCGAATACTTCCTCTAATTTTTGAAGCCGCCTGTATAGCTTTTTGATAATGGGCGCCCTCCATTTCGAGTCCAATTACGTTCCAGCTAGATTCATGGAAAAAACTCAAAACATCACGATTTTGTAATGACGTTCCCAGAACAGTTATCATCGTTCCTGTGCAAACGTCCACATCATCATCAATAAAATCTGCCTTTTTAAGTCTGTTCTTAAAAGGGTAATTATCTGCTGTTCCCTCAAAAACGTGCGCAGAGGGTATCATAATATCACCTTTGCCTCCTTCTAGGATTCCCGCTTTCCCCATAATAGAAACCGACGCTACATTTAGAAAATGTGTTGTGTTATTACTCTTATATGGCTTCAATAACTCATCCATAGTCTCATAGGCCTGTTCACCAAAGGCATAATCCATAACAATAATTACGGGTTTTTCTTTTAATGTAACATCTTCATTATCATTATTATAAGCCTTTTCATCTAATTTATCGGTGTCAAATATCTGGACATTAATGTTAGTTCCACTCGCATCATCTATATAAGTCATTCCATTTTTTAAGGCTGCTTTGACAACTTTATCTCGTTGTTTACCACTCGTTGATTGGCTTAACAATTCATAAAGTGCCATTTTATCACCATTCTTGATTTCAGAGGCCAAGGCTTTATCTGCAAATAAAGTATTCATAACACTATGCATGTTAGCACTAATAATATGCAGCGGTCTTTCTAAAAGCCCCTTTTCTTCAAGGGTCCTTTTAATCTTTAGCGCCCATCTTTCCCCATGAATATGATGTCCTAGGCGCTCTCTAAGTACTGGGCTAAATGTGATTATTCGTTTGTCATTGGTAACAACTTCTTGAATCGCCCCTTTTCCTAAATAATAGATAATATTCAAAAACCGATGCTCATTTTTACTGTCGGCAAACATTCCATAAACCTCACTTACCTCTTCAAAGGTTCGGCCAAGAAAATTGGCGGTATGAGTAAGTGCAATTTCTTTCTCTTGTTGGGAGAGTTTTCCTTTCTTTAATACCGCTTCCTCCAGCTTTTGCCAATCCCGGATGACACCGCCTTTATCATCAATCATCACCTGCTTCATTATTTTGTGGGACTCTATATATAAGAAAGTGAGGTGTGTTAGTATATCATAAATTTCTGAACGTCCCCGAGTAATCTCAATGTTCATTTGTTCCTCATCAATTCTGTAGCAATTACGTCGACGTTTCGCAGGTATAATCGGTTCAAAATGAGAGTTTTTATAGCCTTCATCGCTCGTAAGGTTAATAAACTTACATTCTTCAATTCCCACCGGAAGACGATCAATAACATAAAGCAGTCCTTGCAACTCTATTTTTTCTTCCGCAATCGACCCATAAATTTCTGGTCTTAAAATCAGTAGGGATTCCCTAAGAGTTTCACCAGACACCCCCATTGGTTTATAAAAACCTCTGTTAAAGAGGTGTCTCATAGTAACGTAAAGTCGTTCTATAGCTCCTGTACTCTCCTGTGCTCTTGTTCTAGTATGTGATTTTAATGGACTCATCGGCTACAAAGATAGTACTATTTTAGGCTTGCAGTTTTATAAGTGCGTCCGCAATTTTTCGATCATTTGCCAATCTAGGCACCTTATTCTGTCCTCCCAATCTTCCTTGAGATTTCATGTACCGTTGAAAACTACCTCTTGACAGGGTCGTGATTTTTAAAGGTTGAAGAACTTTTCCTTCAATTAAATCCTTGTAGTAACTATTCTGTTCTTGCATTAAAAAATCCAGTATCTCTGCAATCTGCAGAAGATCCGTAGGCTCGCTTTCAAATTCAATCATCCATTCATGATATGGCAGTTCTTCTTTCTTGGGAAGGGTTAGGGGCGCCACGGTGAATTCAGAAATAGAAAATTGATGTTGTTGCATTGCCTCCTGCATTGCTTGTTCTACTTCTTTTCCTATCACGTGTTCTCCAAAAGCAGAAATAAAATGCTTAATTCTTCCCGAAACTATCAAACGATATGGCCTCACGGATGTAAACTCAACCGTGTCTCCCAAGTTATACCCCCACAATCCCGCATTCGTAGAAATAATCATTACATAATTGACGCCAACTTTTACATCTCCTATGGTAAGTCGCTTCGGGCTTTCATCAAAAACAGCGGCCACCTCAATAAATTCATAAAAAATACCACTATCCAACTGCAGCAACATTCCTTTTAGATTCTGTTTATCTTGAAAAGCGAAAAAGCCCTCACTTGCAGGGTATAACTCAATGCTATCCACTTTTCGACCAATTAATGCCTCAAACTTCGCTCTATATGGCTCATAGTTAACTCCGCCATAGATAAACAGATTAAAGTTTTTAAATAAATCTCCCACATTTTTCTCAGTCACATTCCTTAGACGTTCAAAATACATTTGTACCCAAGAAGGAATTCCGCTAATAACAGTCATATTCTCAGTTTTGGTTTCTTCGACAATGGCATTGACCTTCGTTTCCCAATCCGAAATACAATTCGTTTCCCAACTTGGAAGTCGATTTTTCTGAAGATATGAAGGAACAAAATGTGCAACAATTCCTGAGAGACGTCCAATTCCAATTCCATTTTCTTTAGTCATTTCTGGACTTCCTTGTAAAAAAATCATCTTGCCGTTAACAAAATCAGCATTTCCCGTTTCATGTATATAGCAGAGTATCGCATTTCGCGCGGCTTCAATATGCGAAGGCATAGAGGCCTTAGTTAAAGGAATGTATTTGGCTCCAGAAGTAGTTCCAGAAGTCTTTGCAAAGTATAGTGGTTTTCCTGGCCAAAGGACATCATCTTCTCCAGCAACAACCTTGTCCACATAGCTTCTCAGAGCTTCATAGTCCCTTATTGGCACACTCGAAACAAAAGACTTATGGGAATCAATTTCACTAAAATTATGATCCCTTCCAAAGATTGTGTCCTTTGCATTATAAATTAAATCTTTAAAAACCTCTTGCTGAACGGTAACTGGATCTGAAGCCCATTTCTCGATACGTTTTACAATTATTCTAGCAAAAATTTTAGCGCCTATGGATTTTATTGACATATAGTTCTATTCGAAATCAATGAAATTAGTGGGGTTTATAGGAAATCCATCACTCCACAATTCAAAATGTAGGTGCGGTCCAGTTGTTAATTCCCCTGTATTTCCAACCGTTGCAATCACTTCTCCCTCTTTTACTAACTCTCCCTGCTCCTTACTAAGGGATGCATTGTGTTTATAAACAGTTATAAGGTTGTTCTTGTGCTCTAAAATAATTACATAACCTGTTGCCGCCGTCCACTCAGCAAAAATAACAGTCCCATCTGTCGCCGCCTTTACTGGAGAATCTTTGACGGTTACAACATCGACGGCAAAATGTTTCTTCTTAGGGTCATACCCTTCAGAAATTGTACCCTTAACAGGAGCAAAAAGAATAAAGTTAATTTTAGCAGCATCACTCGTCAAAGGGTTGTATTTATCTTCTTGAGCGACTTTCTCTCTTAATAGAGAGTCTTGTTTAGAAGCAGCGAAACTCACTTCAAAACCATCAATTTGCGCCGCTTCTAGAATTGAATCTTTATTAAAATCTACCGTTTTTACATCTCCCGTGAGGACTTTCCGTATCGAAGCCAAATACTGCTCATTTATAGTTAGAGCCTGTTGTAATGAGTCCGTTTTAAAAGTTAAATCCGTTGCCCTCTGTTTCAATCTAGTAGATGAATAGCCTGGTATATACTCACGCAATGGTGTAAAAGCAATTAAAAAGGTGGTAAAAGCAATTAAAAACACGGTGAAAATACTGCTGAACACAAAAACATTAAGCCTATTAAGTTTAAAAGAAAATCGTTCCTCAAAGGTGTCTTCATTAAGAACTACTAGCCGGTATTTGTGCAGTAGTTTCTTTTTAATTTTTCTTGTTCTCTTTTCTTTATTGGCCATTTCGTGAGGTTACTTATTGCAAATATAAAATAAACTGGATGTCTCGTATGCTAAACTTAATTTGAAAACGCGCTATCTTAGTATTTCTTATTACCTTTGTCCTTTAAATTTTTGACTCATGAGCTTAGTAACAATACCATTAGTAATAGGTTGGCCGCAAATAGTTTTGATAGCTGTAGTTATCTTGTTATTGTTTGGTGGTAGAAAAATTCCAGAATTGATGCGCGGATTAGGAAGTGGTATCAAAGAATTCAAAGACGCTTCTAAAGAAGAAGGGGCAGATAAAAAACTGGACGAAAACAAGTAATCCTTTTGAACTTGGCTTATACATTATGGCTATTGTTCAATATAAAAAGCCCCTGCTATTCTAAGAACTAGCAGGGGCTTTTATACCGTAAGCGGTTTATTACTTTATAATTGCCGACTTCAAAATGGATTCAAGCTCAAACTGAAGATCCCTTTTTTCAACAGAAGGAGCATAGGTAAAACCTTCCAAAATTAAATAGCGATTGTTGGGTTCATCTCGCACAGCGTAATTCACGAAAGGCCCTGCTATATATTGATTCTTCACTTCCCATGTACCCTTTGTTTCATAGGCCGGTTTTCCATTAATCTCTGTGGTAAATAAAAATGGGGCGTAGGCTTCTTCAGTAATAAAACGACCATCGTCCTCCACAGGAAGGTGCTTCCCGCCAATAGAATCACGCATTTTAATAATATTCCCAACGGTTGTGCTATCCTTATTGATCATGTCAAGAGGCACTTGGTATATAATAATGTTCGTACTCCCAGATTTTAGTTCTTTTCGAATCCAATAAAACTCATCCGTTGACTTGGCAATATGGTACGCAGAAGGAATCTTTAAGGTCACTCCCATGACCTCATCTAATGAATCCAATTTCATAAGAGATATGGAGGTTCTACGCTGTCTTTCGGTGATTTCAGATATGTGAAACGCATTAATAATACGTGTTTGGTTTTCTGCAATTAATCTAACAAGATCCTCTTCAGTTTTAGCAATAACAAAAGCCAGTGTTTGAGGCTTGGAATACGCATTTTTTTTCAGTTCTACTTTTTCTTCGTCTCCTAAAGAAACATACAAAACCAATCGATACTTGCGTGCAAAACCGGTATAGGTCTCTGGCGGCATTTGATTCATAGAAAACAAAGGTTCGTCTTGAGGAAGCCCATCCGCTGGTGCAGCAAAATGTGTTCGTATTTCTTCGCCCACTCGACTATTCCATAGATCATTGGGTGTCACAACCTGGAGGGTATTAATGTTCCCAAGTGATTTTGGTAAATAAGAAGTGTCTTTTTTTCTGCTCTCGTTACATGAAAAAACAAATATGAGAGCTAGGCTTAGGTAGTATAATGACTTCATTAATTGAGATTAAATGGGAACTAACCCTTTAGAATTTTGAGTTTTGTTCCTGGTTTCAAATTATTGCCACTAATATCGTTCCATTTTTTGATTTTCTGAACGGTAACACCAGGAAAATTTTGAGATATACTCCAGAGAGAATCTCCATTTTTTACAGTATATACTCTTGTATTTTCATCAGCTCTAACAGCCGAATTAGAAGACTTTTTGGAAGAGTTTGATCGTGTACTTCGAGGATGTATAGTAAGTCGCTGCCCTATCCTAAGCTTGTTACTTCGAAGGCCATTCCATCTTTTGATTTGAGATACCGTGACGTCATGTCTACTCGCAATTTTTCCTAAATAGTCACCGCTTTTAACTCGATATCGTAGACCTCTGCTTTGTTCCATAAGCTCCGGCAATGGCTTTTCTCGCTTATTAAATTCGGCCTCGGCATATGCGTAAATAGCATCTTCATTGGCCACAAATTTTCCAACTACATCTATTGGCAAACGAAGCATATAATTTTCATCTTTCACAACTGGAATAATTCCAAGTTTATATGAAGGGTTTAAAAACTCCAGTTCTGCTAATTCCAAACCTGCAATTTGTGAAACTTGTTGTAATGAAATCCTTCTCTTCACACGTATCGTATCTGTTGCGATATAAGGAATTCTTGGTCCATTGCTTTCAAAACCGTGTTCTTCGGCATATTCAAAAATGTACATCGTTGCTAAAAATGCTGGTACATAACCAGCCGTTTCACGCGGTAAATTCGATCTAATATTCCAATAATTAGTCCGTCCTCCAGAGCGTCTAATGGCTTTGGAAACATTTCCAGGACCAGAATTATACGCGGCTAGAGCTAAATCCCAATCTCCAAGGCTTCCATGAAGACTCTTTAAATACTTACAAGCCGCTTCAGTTGCCATTAAAGGGTCTGAGCGTTCATCTACATAGGAGCTCACCTCAAGCCCAAACATCTTTCCCGTTGCATACATAAACTGCCAAAGCCCCGTAGCTCCCACCCTCGATCTTGCTCTAGGGTCAAGTGCAGATTCTACAATTGCCAAATATTTCATTTCCAATGGAAGATCGTACTTATCAAGTTCTTGTTCGAACATTGGGAAATAATAGTCACTTAAGGCCATTAACTTTGCCATCGTTCTTCTTCGATTCTTCAAATATCCCTTAATTACACTTTCTAAAGACGGATTGTATTCAACGTTAAAAGGGGTGCGAGCATCAAGCTCTTTAAGGCGTTGTTTTAATAATTCAGTGGACAATTCTTCATATTCAACCGGAACAAAATCCTGGTTTTTGATAAGCCCGTAAACCTCTTCAAACATTTCAGAGTTATACATTTCTCTTAACCAAAGACTGTCATACTTCCTTGCATGTGCTATATCCTTTAAAGCGAATACTGAAGTATCTTTAATTTTCGTCGCGACCGCTTTCGTTGAAAAGTCACTAGAAGATTGCTGAATGATTATGGAATCAACAACCTGAATTTGTGTTTTTTGAAGAGAATCTATGCGCATTATTGTCTGTTGTTCACCCGTATTTTCTTGTACAATTTTTTGCTTCTGCACAATGGGTTCATCTTGAGCATATAAACATCCACAGCATACCAGCAGTAAATAAGGGAGTTTTCTTAGATTCATAATTACAATAACGTAGGTAAGTTCGTAAAATTTTACTAAAAATAGCTAAATGAAACGAATGTGCAAATTTTACACAAAACTATCTGAAAATGAGTGTTTTAATAAATTTCAATCCAAAATTGCTTGAATTCCAGGAAGTGTTTTTCCTTCTAACATTTCGAGCATTGCTCCACCCCCAGTTGAAACATAACTTACTTTATCGGTAAAGTTAAATTGTTTTACGGCAGCGACTGAGTCACCTCCACCTACCAAAGAGAAGGTTCCAGCCTCAGTAGCTTCAGCAATAGCATTCCCTAAAGCAATCGTGCCCTCAGCGAATTTGGACAATTCAAACACTCCAACAGGGCCATTCCATAGAATGGTCTTAGAATTGAGAACAACATTCGAAAATTCTTCATTCGTTCTAGGACCAACATCAAGCCCCATCCAGCCATCTGAAATAGCATTTATTTCTTCTATTTTTGTATTGGCTTCTTCTGAAAAAGCATCTGCAACAATTGCATCTGTGGGTAAATGAACCGAAACACCTTTCTCTTTAGCCTGCTTCAGAATTTCAAGCGCCAGCTCCTGTTTGTCTTCTTCGACCAAAGAACTGCCAATTTTACCGCCTTGCGCCTTCACAAAGGTAAAGGCCATTCCGCCACCAATAATAAGATGATCAATTTTGTCCAAAATGTTCTCAATAATGGTGATTTTTGAAGAAACTTTAGCGCCTCCAATAATTGCTGCTACTGGCTTTACACTATTATTTAACACCTTATTTATATTTTCTATTTCTGAAGCCAAAAGCAATCCAAAACATTTGTTTTCGGGAAAAAAATCAGCAATTATTGCAGTAGAGGCGTGTACTCTATGCGCTGTTCCGAAGGCATCGTTTACGTATATATCACCCAGTTTCGAAAGCTGTTCCGCAAAATCACGGTCTCCCTTGGTTTCTTCTTCATAATAACGAAGATTTTCAAGTAATAGAATCTCTCCAGATCCACAACTACTTACCGTGTCTTCCGCAATTTGTCCAACACAATCTTCAACAAGACGAACATTTACACCAAGGACGTCACTCGTTTTCTTAACAATATGTTTTAACGAAAACCTCTCTTCCCTATTCTTAGGTCGTCCTAGATGAGACATTAAAACGCAGCTTCCTCCATCTTCAAGTATCTTAATAATTGTAGGCTTGGCAGCTTCTATTCTACTAGCATCGGTTACCTCAAAACTTTCATTCAACGGCACGTTAAAATCTACTCGGATTAGTGCTTTCTTTCCGTTAAAATTGAAGTCGGATAAAGTTTTCATAGGTGTGGTTTTCAGCTGCAAATATAGTTTTTTTTAGGCCACAAAATGCTTAGTTTTGTGGATGGATTTTTCCGAAGTAATTGGCCAAAAACATGTAAAGGCACACCTTTTAAAAACCATCGAAAATGGTCGTATTCCTCACGCCCAATTATTTGTAGGAGCAAACGGAAGTGGTCTTTTGCCTATGGCTATTGCTTATGTGAAGGAAATTCTATGCCAAGCTTATGAAAAAAATTCTCCAGAACATCAAATCTGCGCTAATAAAATAGGCAAACTTTCACATCCAGACTTACACTTTATCTATCCAGTAAATACTAATGACAGTGTTAAGAAAAACGCTGTAGCTGCCAACTTTACTGAGGAATGGCGAAAATTTGTTTTTGAAAGCCCCTATGGTTCTCTGTTTGATTGGTTACAGTCGCTTGGCATTGAAAATAAGCAAGGAAACATTAGTGTAAACGAAGCTCGGGATATGCTAAAAGCCTTATCCTTAAAGTCTTATGAGGGTGGTTATAAAGTAATGGTTATCTGGATGGCCGAAAAAATGAACACCGAATGTTCCAATAAAATCTTGAAGATTGTAGAGGAACCACCAGAAAAAACCTTGCTTTTGCTACTTACTGAAAATGAGGAACATATTATAACAACGATAAGAAGTCGCTGTCAAAAATTAGATTTTCCTTTATTATCTGAAGAAGATATTGCTACAGCTTTAATAGAAAAACAAGCTGTTCCAGAGCCAAAGGCTAAAAAAATAAGCAGGCAGGCAAATGGTGATTTCAACAAGGCTTTGCATATCTTAGAAAATGACAGTGACGATTTACTTTTCGAAGAATGGTTTGTTTCTTGGGTAAGAACTGCATTTAAGGCCAAAGGCAATAAAAGTGCAATTACTGAGCTATTAACTTGGAGTGATACCGTTGCCGGAAAGGGTCGAGAAGTTCAGAAAACATTTCTCTTTTATTGTAATGAGGTTTTTAGACAGGCACTACTAAAAAATTACAAGGCCGATAGTCTACTCTTTTTCGAGACTTCAGACCCAAAATTCTCAATCGAAAAGTTCGCGCCATTTATCCATCAAAACAATATTTTCGAAATTACCTCTGCCATTGAAGATGCAGCTTACCACATTGAACGAAACGGAAACGCCAAAATCATTTTTACAGATCTAAGTATTCAATTGACACGGCTGATTCATAAAAAAGAACTGGTATAGCCGTTATTTATCACAATAGTTATTGTGATAAATATTGTTTATCAAAAAAGAGTTCTAAATTAAGTCGTCTAAGCGCGTTTTTTTCTTTTTGCTTTACTCAACACCTGTTAGTAGAAAACAAACGAGTAAGGTGTCTCTAGCTGCTTAATTCTCCTTCTTGAAGCAATAAATGTGCGATGAAGATTCCCCTGACCTCAAAGCAGCGATGTTTGACCACAAACCAACAAATATTCCCTTGATTGAAAAGTTCTTTCCTCGTTTATATTTTTCAGAAAGTAAACTCACGTAAAAGGAATCAAAAATCATTGGGATTGTTTTTATGAGTTCCATTTCAGAAGAAAACAACACCTTCATAGATTCCCTTGAAAAATGCCAAAGGTGTCTCGGCACATCATAGGCCGCCCAATAGTTTTTATAATGACCAGCATCATAGGATCTAAAGTTAGGAACCGCAATTATTAAAACTCCGCCCGGTTTTACAAATGCTTCTATCTTAGAAATAGTGTTTTCCAAATCGGGAAGGTGCTCAAGTACATGCCACAGTGTAACCACATCAAAACTATTTCCCGAAAGTTCGTCAATGGATTCCTTTAATCTCACATCTTTCTCAACGGCAAAACTTCTCGCTCTTTCATTTGGCTCAATACCTTGAACTTTCCAATCGTATTCCTTCGCCAATTTTAAAAACTCGCCGGTTCCCGCTCCTATATCTAAAAGAGAACCCGTACCTTTATTTAAAGATGTTATCAAACGAAGTTTTTTTGAGAGTGAATATTTCTTCACCATTTGATATAAAGAAGCCATCAACCCTTTATGCTCATCTGTGTGAGAAATGTAGTTTTCGCTCTTGTAATATTTCGCTAATTCTTGCACTGCTGGTTGAGGAGAGGTTAGCAGCATCTCTCGCTTGGAATCATACAATAAGTCAAAAGACTCTCCGCTTACCAGAAAGTCTTTTATGGATAGTTCTATTTTATTCTGAATCTTTTCCAAAGAATTTAAATTTATCGTTCCACGTGGAACATAGGTTTTAACGCCCCATATATACTAGCAATACCGAGATATCATTTGGTGAAACACCACTAATTCTTGAGGCCTGAGAAATAGTTACAGGTTGAATAGCGGTTAGCTTTTCTCTAGCCTCATAAGACAAAGACTTTAGCTTAGTATAGTCAAAACCCTTAGGGATTTTCAATCCTTCCAAACGATTCAACTTGTCAGCATTATTTTTTTCCTTGTTTATATATCCAGCATATTTCACCTGAATCTCGGCCTGCTGTAATACATCAAAATCCAAGTCATTCTCAGCAACAAATTCCTCCACCGAACCTATCCTTCGCATATCATCCATAGTGATATTTGGTCTTGAAAAAACCTTAAACATCTTATCACTTTGACTCACTAATGCAGATTCTTTTGATTCCAATATTGGATTAATTACACCCGGAATGACACTCGTTTCTCTAAAAAACTTCACAAACGAATCCGACTTCTTCTGCTTAGTTTCCATTTTTCTCATACGATCATCGCTCGCCAAACCGATCTTATGCGACATTGGTGTAAGTCTAAAATCGGCATTATCTTGCCGCAATAAGGTTCTATATTCTGCCCTAGAAGTAAACATTCTATATGGCTCCTCCGTACCCTTTGTAATTAAGTCATCTATCAAAACTCCTATATACGCCTCGTTTCTTTGAATGATAAAAGGGTCCTTTTCTTCTACTTTCATGTGCGCATTTATACCCGCCATTAGTCCCTGAGATGCCGCCTCTTCGTAACCCGTTGTTCCATTTATCTGACCCGCGAAAAACAAGCCATCCACCAGTTTTGTTTCCAGCGTATGCTTTAATTGCGTTGGTGGAAAGTAATCGTATTCTATTGCATAACCCGGACGGAAAAACTTGACATTCTCAAAACCCGCTACTGCACGAAGCGCCTTAAACTGAACATCTTCCGGCAACGAGGTAGAAAAACCATTTACATAATACTCCACAGTATCCCAGCCCTCAGGCTCTATAAACATTTGATGGCGCTCTTTGTCAGCAAATCGATTTATCTTGTCTTCTATAGATGGGCAATACCTTGGCCCAATACTATCAATAGAACCATTAAACATTGGTGATCTATCAAACCCTTCCTTAAGCAGGTCATGAACCAAACCGCTGGTGTAAGTCATATGGCAAGGGCGCTGTGTTTTAAGCGTTTGGGTTACATCAGAAAAAGAAAACTTTTCTGGGTTCTCATCTCCAGGCTGCAAAAGCATTTTTGAAAAATCCAACGAACGCCCATCGACCCGAGGAGGAGTACCCGTTTTCATTCTTCCAGATTCAAACCCTAAATCAACCAACTCCTTAGTAATTCCCGTAGAGGCAGATTCACCCGCTCGACCACCCCCAAACTGCTTCTCACCAATATGAATAAGACCATTTAGAAAAGTGCCATTTGTCAAAACCACCGTCTTGGCCCGAACTTCAATACCAAGTGAAGTACGAACTCCAATTACTTTATCATCTTCGACTATAATACCCGAAACCATTTCCTGGTAAAAATCCAAGTTAGCCGTTTGCTCCAACATTAGCCTCCAAGTCTCGGAAAAACGCATACGATCACTCTGAACCCTTGGACTCCACATTGCGGGCCCTTTGGATTTATTAAGCATCTTAAACTGTATCGCAGTTTTGTCTGAAATAATTCCGCTATAACCTCCTAAAGCATCAATTTCACGAACTATCTGCCCCTTTGCAATTCCTCCCATAGCAGGGTTGCAGGACATCTGACCAATATTCTGAAGATTCATTGTAATTAGTAAGGTGCTCGATCCCATATTCGCGGCCGCAGCGGCCGCTTCCGAACCTGCATGACCCGCTCCAACTACAATAACATCGTATTCTTTTCCAAACATATCTAGAAATGTTCCACGTGGAACATTATAATTTAATTTTGCGGCTGCAAATATAAGTTAAATAACTTGAAATCAGGCGGTTATTGTCTAATAAATTGAAATTCAGGGTGCTAGACAAACAATCTTTGCTCTAAGGCCTCATCTTCCTTAGACCTCATTAATTTTATATCAGCTTGAGACTTGTCTTTGTATCCACAATAATGAAAGACTCCATGGATTATTACCCTGTGCAATTCATTGTCAAATTCTGTCTTAAAACTTTCAGCGTTATCAGCAACTCGATCTACCGAAATAAATATCTCTCCGTGAATCTGCTTTCCTAATGAATAATCAAAACTAATAATATCGGTTAGCGTGTCATGATTCAAAAACTCCAAATTTATACCATGAAGATAGTTATCATCGCAAAAAACATAGCTAATATCCCCTTCCGTAAACTCCTCCGAAGCAATTATAGACGAAATCCATTTAGAAACCTGGTCTTCTTTTTTTAATTTGAAATCTGTTTGACTAGAAAATTCAATCATCTTTATTCTTAAAATAGGTCTGTACTTTCTGCTTGTACACTTGTCGCAAAGGTAGCGCCTCCCTATTTAATATCTCCGTGGTGTTAAAGTATTTTTTTACATCTTCGGGGGACAGCTTAAGACTGTTCTCATAACCTTTCTTATTAGTTCTGGACTCCCTTTTCATTTCCTGTCCTTGTTCAAAATCCGCTTTATCCAACTTCAACAATTCATATTGTAAATTTAACATCTTCTCAAGTGTTCGTTGGTTAAAACCCTTGTCCAGCAATTGCTGTTCAATCCCCTCCATTTTTCGAAGTAAATCGCCTCCTTTACCCTTTAAACCTTCTTTACTAAGTCGGTCCTCCAATTGCTGTCGCAATTGCTGCTGTTGCTTATAGATTTCATAAAGCTTTCCATTCATATCTTCGTTGTCATCACCTTCTCCTTCCTTATCTCCTCCTTTTCCATTTCGTCCATTCTCACCACTCTGCCCTCCACTATCTCCCTCGCTCTCGCCATTTCCTTCACCTTCTCCGTTGCCCTTTCCCTTTCCCTTACCTTTCTCGCCTTCTTCCATTCCTTCTTTCATTTCTTCTGAAAGGCTCTTCTGCTTTTCTATTATATCTGGCAATTGAAACCCTTGTCCTCCACCTCCTTGCCCTTCACCCGGCTTTCCTTTCCCCTTTCCCGAGCCAGATCCAGACATCTGCATCTGCATATTATTGAGCAAGTCACTTAAAAGTATAGCTAGCTCATTGGCTCCCGTAACAACATATTGTTGACTTGAGATTCCTTGACGCACTTGATTTTCAGCAAGTCGTTCCATCGATTTATCCATACTATATTGCACCGCCGTAAGGGATTCATTTATCTTCGAGCCAATAAGCGGTTGTCGCAAGGAAAGTGCAAATAAGCTGTCATCCACATGCTGAAAATTTTGCTTTAGATCATTCTGAATGGTAAGCTTTTTACCAAAGATAGGATTCCTGTAATCTATATGCTTAAACTCCTCCATTAAACTCTCCTGCTCAAAGGAAAAAACAACTAAATTATCTAAAATCTGCCGAAGCATTTCAACATCCTCCTCGATCATTTCTCCTTGTCCACTTTGCATTTCAGCTTGCATCTTCTTTCCCATTTGCTTCATTTTCTTTCCAGCCTTTTTTTGACTTCCTTTGGCCCCTTCCTTATTCTCCTTGTCTAAATCGTCCGTCGCTTTCTGTTGCTCCTTTTCGACTTGCTTTTCATCATTCTTCTCGTTGGGGATTTTCATAGGTTTCTTTAAAGCCTTATTATCCTTTTCCAACGCCTCTTTTTCCTTTTGATATTCCTTGAACTTCTCATTGAGTTTTTCTTGCTCCTCCTTTGTGTTCTCTTCTTCAGGCTTACCTGCCAGTTTTTCCTGCTCTTCACCTAATTTATAAAGCTCCTCGGCCAGCTTCTCCGCCTTCTTGCTTACATAGTATCTTTTTGTTAGCTCAAGCAGCTGTTCTAAATTCTTTTCCTGGTTCTTATTTTGCTTAGAAAGCTTTTCAAGCTTCTCTCCCAACTCCTCTTTATCTATCTTCTCCTGAAGCTTCTCCAACTCCTCCAACAATTTTTCATTCTCCTTTAGCTGCTCTTCATTTTCCTCAAGACGCTCCTCAAGCTGTTCTTTGAATAGATCTTTCTCCTCATTCTCTGGCTGAAAATTCTCAAGGTTTTCCTTCAACTCCTTTGAGAAATTCTTCATCATCTCCTCTTGCTGTTTCTGCCTTTTGATAAAGTTTTCCAACTTCTTTTTATCGTTCCAATTCAGTTCGTTCTTTTCCTTCTGAGTTTTAGAAATTTCATCTAGTCTTTTCTCTTGATCCTTTAGGTTTTCCAAAGTTTTATCCAACCCTTTTATAGAGTTCTCTTGATTCTCGAGCTGTTCACTTTCCAATTCGTCTTGTGTAAGCTTTCTGAAAGAATATACCCCAGACTTACTTGACTTATACTTGTGAACAGCGTCATTATCAAATACCTCAAAATAGTATTCATACGCCACTCCTTCCACCAATAGAATCGATCCTGGAAAGGTAAATACAAACTGATCAAAATTGCCTTTGTTTATCCGAAGCGGCTCCATCTTCATTGCGTTCTCCTCACCTTCAGGAAAATACACAAGGCGCAGTTTTGTTAAACCATAGTCATCACTAATATTTCCTAAGTGATATACAATCTGGCTTTCAATGCTGTCCTGTTTGGATTGAACATCAATCTCAGGATATTCGTCCTTCACCACTCCCAGGGTAAAGGAAAGATTTTCATATTCCTTCAACCTCTCATTAGAGGTGGTAATCGCATAATCGAGCTTGCTATAAATTCCTTTTCTGTAACTAAACTCTTGCCCTTTTTCTGAAAATAAATAACTTGTATCCTTTGTTTTCAATGCAACAGAAGTCGTATTCTTTGTATTAACATTCCAACTTACTCTTGTTCCCTCTGGCACCGTTGCGTTTCCAGTACTTTTTAAAACCTCATCTCTTTTTCCCGTATATCCAGGATAATCTAAGACCATTTCGAAAGCAAGCAAGGATGGGGTTTTTACAACATCCAAACGATATTCTTGAGAAATGACCTCATTCGCCTTTAGCTGAAAATCAACAGCTTCTGTAGGTTGCAAAAACGTATATTCAAATTGCCCTGGAGCCGTTTGCTGTAAATAATATGTTTCATCATTATAGTTGATACTCGCGTTCTCTGGCATGAATTCACCTTCAGTCCTAACCTTAATAGTGTAGTTCTTGTTTTCTATCGCGCTTAGATCGTCATTCAAGACATAAAAACTAAAAGGAGCCGGTGGTTCATAAGCAGTGTCATAATTTACTACTCGTTCATAGCTACTAGAAAAAAGATCCTTGTCTCCAAATACACTTGTCAAAACAAAAATGATCACAGGTATCGCGGCATACTTAAGGTACTTGGCGTTCTTTTTATAATCTACTGCATGTTTAAAAGGGACAGGTTGGATTTCTCCTGCTTTCTGATCAATGCTCGCCAGTAATAATTCCGATTCCCTTTGGTTTTGGTTTAACTGAATCACGTTCAACAGCTTATCACTAACCTGCGGAAAGTGATTTCCAATAATTTTTGAAGCCTCCTCGTTCGTAATTCCTTGTTGAAGCTTAAAAAGTTTCGCCAGCGGAAAAGCCATAAACCGGATAAACAGACCTGTTTCTACAGCGACAAACGCCCAAAACAATACTGTACGCCCGGCTTGACCAAGCCATAAGAAGTATTCAATTAATAGGGTAATCAAGAAATAAAAAAGCCCAATAGCAAAAAATAGTATTGTACCCTTGATGAGTTCATTGATGTAGAATTTTTTTATAAATTGCTCCAGCTTCTGCTGAATAATGTTAAAGGTGCTCATAGTGGATTTTCCTGTAAGACAGAACTTCTAAATTACGATTTTATTTTAATAGCAAAAATTACTCCAGAAGTTATTCCACAATCATTTTTAATGTGGTTTCTGAAGAAGTAGAAACAACATTCACAAAATAAATTCCAGAAGTGAAGTATTGATCCATTTCAAAAGTCCCGTTTAGAATATTGGTTTCTGAAAAAACAATTTTTCCTAAAGCATCAATCACTTTTATGGAAGTGATCTCAATTTCTTCCGAATAATCTAAAGAAAATTTACCGCTATTTGGGTTAGGAGATAAAATAATTAGGTCATTTAAATCATTCTCATCAATACGTAATATAGAGGCAAATTTCACGATCCAAAAATCCCAAGACCCATGATTTCCCGTAACATCTCCATCGTAGGATAGGCTATAGCCTGCTGCTACATAACCTCCATCTGAGACCTGTTGAATGGAACTCGCAACATCAGTGACAGATCCTCCATAAGGTTTTTGCCTTTCTATGGTTGGTTGAGAAAAAGCAGTTAAGCAAATAAGAAGCAGAATCAATACTGTAGCTGTTGATTTCATATGGTCTTTTTAATTACATGAAAGATACAAACTTCCTGTTTAACAATCTCTCACTTAATTCTTACCTTTGCGCCTTCAATAAAAGATCACAATCTATGTCTCAAAAAGTACGTGTGCGTTTTGCACCAAGTCCTACTGGCCCTCTTCATATTGGAGGGGTAAGAACTGCTCTGTTCAATTATTTGTTTGCAAAAAAACACGGTGGAGATTTTCTTCTAAGAATTGAAGATACTGACCAAAATAGGTACGTTCCTGGAGCTGAGGATTACATCATCGAGGCATTAAATTGGTTGAATATCCCTTATGATGAAGGGCCTGGAAAAGAAGGAGACTGTGGGCCGTACCGCCAAAGCGAACGTAAAGACTTGTATCGACAATATGCTGATGATTTGATCTCTTCTGGAAATGCATATTATGCGTTTGATACTTCTGAAAAACTTGATTTTCATAGAAAAGATCATGAAGCAAAAGGAAAGACTTTTATCTATAATTGGCACAACCGCTTAAAACTTCAGAATTCACTATCGCTTTCTACGGAAGAGGTTCAAACTAAGATTGACGCTGGTGAAGCCTATGTGATTCGTTTTAAATCTCCTGAAGGAGAAACACTTCATTTAAAAGATATCATTCGAGGAGACATACAAATCGACACCAATGTTTTGGACGACAAAGTCTTGTTTAAAAGTGACGGAATGCCAACCTATCACTTGGCAAATATTGTAGATGATCATTTAATGGATATCTCTCACGTGATTCGTGGAGAAGAGTGGTTGCCATCTTTAGCGCTGCACATTTTGTTGTATCGTGCCTTCGGATGGAGTGCGCCACAATTTGCGCATTTACCCTTAATAATGAAGCCGGAAGGTAAGGGAAAATTAAGCAAACGTGATGGTGATAAAATGGGCTTTCCTGTATTTCCTTTGGAATGGAAAACAGCAGACGGAGACCTTTTTTCTGGATATAGAGAAGATGGCTATCTACCAGCAGCGGTTGTAAATATGTTAGCCTTCCTAGGCTGGAATCCAGGAACCGAACAGGAAATTTTTAGTCTTTCAGAACTGGTAGATGCTTTCGAGTTGGAACGTGTTCATAAAGCAGGTGCCAAATTCGATCCTGAAAAAACAAAGTGGTTTCAACATCAATATCTTCAAGAAGTAGATGACGCTGTTCTCGCTGAACAATTTTTAGAAATATTAAAAGAAAAAGGCATCTCAACTACGCTTGATGTGACAAAAGTAGTTTCATTAGTGAAAGAGCGTGCTACTTTTGTTAGTGATCTTTGGCATCAAGGAAGTTTCTTTTTTATTACTCCAGAAAGTTACAACGAAAAGGCTTCGGCAAAGGCATTTAAACCAGAAACTCCTGTGTTACTAATGAGTGTTATTTCCATTATGAAAGCTTCGGAAGGTTTTTCCGCGGCAACACTTTCAGAAGCGATAAAAGGGTGGATTACCTCCAAAGAAATAGGCTTTGGAAAGGTGGTGATGCCATTGCGGCTGGCTTTGGTTGGCGAAATGAAAGGTCCAGATGTATTTGATATAGCAGCTCTTTTAGGAAAAGAAGAAACGATCAAACGTATTGAGAATGTGATTCAGAAAATAGCTTAAAAGTAAACCACTGCGGCAACCACAATAGTGGAGGTGTTTCCTTTAAAGTCTTTATTTTCGAAGTCCTTATCATTCAGTCTGCCAAGCATATTGGTAACGCCATATTGATACATTGCCGAAATACGCAAGGATTCTATCCCGGCAGTAAGTCCTCCAGCAACTCGAAAGTTGATTCGGTTTATATCCTGAATATCCTGTGCGCGAAGTGTTGTATAGCCCTCTAGAATATAACCCTCGTAGGTCTCACTATCTAGTTTCATTTTACTATTCACATTTAGAATTGGGCCAAACTCCAAACTTAAATGATGCTTTACAATATTGTAACTACCTAAAAGCCCTAACTGAGCTGCTTGAATACTATAATTTATAAACTGAGTGTCCATGCCTGAGCTTCCCTGTACCCCTATTTTGCTTCCATAAAAACTTATTCCATAGATCAAATCAAAATTATTTCTAAACGCGCCTCGCGTTGTAAAACCTCCGGTAAAACCAGTTCCTTGCTCGGTTACAAGATCGGACGTCATAATATCAAAAAATGTTACGCCTCCAGTAAAACCAATTCTATTGTAATCATCATAATTTCTTTGCGAATGGGATCGTTGAAAAACTAACAATAAAAGGGTAACGAATGACAGGGTTTTAAGGCTCATAAATGGATTGGATTTTAAGCGCATAAATGTAGGTTTATTTTCGTATCTTCAACAGTCATACTAATTAAATTTTATACTATGGGTTATTCACTATTCTTGATACCTATTTTGGTCTTCGGTTTTTTCATTCTTTTATCTGGTATTTTCACCGTAAAACAGCAAACTTCTGCTATTGTAGAACGCTTCGGGAAGTTTCTAAGTATCCGCAACTCTGGGTTACATTTTAAAATTCCTGTTGTTGATAGAATTGCCGGGCGTATTAATCTGAAAATTCAACAGTTAGACGTAATGGTGGAAACCAAAACGAAAGATGATGTTTTTGTTAGGCTAAAGATCTCTGTGCAATTTCAAGTGCTTAAGGAGAAGGTTTATGATGCTTTTTACAAGCTAGAAAACCCACACGATCAAATCACCTCTTACGTATTTGACGTAGTACGTGCCGAAGTGCCGAAGATGAAATTGGACGATGTTTTTGAGCGTAAGGACGACGTTGCAATTGCGGTTAAAACGGAACTAAATGAAGCAATGATTAATTATGGTTACGATATTATTAAAACCTTAGTTACTGATATTGATCCAGATATTCAAGTAAAAGCCGCTATGAATAGAATTAATGCAGCAGAACGTGAAAAAGTGGCTGCCGAATATGAAGCAGAAGCAGAACGTATTAAGATTGTAGCAAAGGCACGCGCAGAAGCAGAAAGCAAGCGCCTACAAGGACAGGGTATTGCAGATCAACGTCGCGAGATTGCTCGTGGACTTGAAGAAAGTGTCGATGTTTTAAATAATGTTGGAATTAATTCTCAAGAAGCTTCGGCTTTAATAGTTGTAACACAACATTATGACACACTTCAATCTATTGGTGAAGAAACGAATACAAACCTAATCTTGCTGCCAAACTCACCACAGGCGGGAAGCAATATGCTGAATGATATGATCGCCTCTTTTGTGGCTAGTAACCAAATTGGAGAACAGATGAAAAAGGATAATGTTGCAAAGGGCATTACTAACAAAAAGAAAAGAACACCGCCACCTAGGCCGCCCGAAGGAGAGGATCTTACGTATTAAAACCAAAAAGCCACGAAATGATTCGTGGCTTTTTTATATTAAACTTTGAAACTGTTACTGCAGCAAAGCCTTCGCTTCTTCAACCAAAAGCTCATTCTTATCTTCTGAAGCCGTATTAATAAAGTCTAATACCTCCTGTGTGTTTTCCAGACCATTTGCCAACAACACTCCCAGTGTAATCATCGTTGCGATTCGTGTTCCAGCTTTCTTTGCAGCGGTGCCAAATAGAGGTTCAAGGTCCTCATATTTTACATCCTTCGCTAATTCCTGAATCGTCGCCCTAACCCTAGCCTGCTTCTCTGCAGGAAGATTGGTGTATTTTTTACCCAATTGCTTGATAGCTTCAATTGGAGGTCTCTGTTTTTCTTGCTGCGGATTTCTCTGTTTTTGGTTGTTCTGAATGGGCTTTTTCTTAGCCCAAGAATCCCTGAGCCCAACTGTTTTGTTAAACACTAAGTACTCGGGAGTACTATCATTATCAACATTAAAATATCCCAATCGCTGAAACTGAAAACTATCGCCTGGTTTTGCAGATGCCAAGCTCGGCTCTAAAAAAGCTTCAGTAACTTTTAAAGAATTTGGATTTACAAAATCCATAAAGGTTTTGTCTTTATGACTATCTGGAGCCTCATCATTAAACAGCCTATCATACACTCTCACTTCAGCTTTAATAGCATGCTTTATAGAAACCCAATGCAATGTTCCTTTAACCTTTCGAGTACTCGCCTCAGTTCCACTTCCACTTAAACTATCCAGATCGTAGGTACAACGAATTTCTGAAGTTGTTCCGTCCCCATCTTTTACCACGCTTTCCCCTTTGATAATATATCCATTTTTTAGTCGGACCTCACTACCGAGGGTTAGTCTAAAAAACTTTCCGCTTGCTTCTTCCTTGAAATCCTCTCTTTCAATAAATAGTTCACTTGAAAAAGGAACTTGATGATTTCCAGAATTTTTATCCTCTGGATTGTTTCCGGCTTCAAAAAACTCCTCTTTACCTTTGGGGTAATTTGTAATTACTAATTTTACAGGGTTCATAACAGCCATCACTCGATTGGCTTTTTTGTTCAGGTCTTCACGCACACAAAACTCTAAAAGCGAAACATCAATTACGTTTTCACGTTTGGCAACACCTACCGTTTTTATAAATTTTCTAATTGCCTCTGGCGTATACCCCCTTCTTCTCAATCCCGAAATAGTAGGCATTCTGGGGTCGTCCCACCCATTAACAACTCCTTCTTCCACCAATTGAAGCAGCTTTCGCTTGCTCATTATGGTGTAACTTAAATTAAGTCGCGCAAACTCCGTTTGATTCGGAATAGCTGGATAATCCTCTTTAGCGTAAGTATATACTTCATCTCTAAACCAATTATAAAGCTTTCTGTGTGGTTTAAATTCTAACGAGCACAATGAGTGTGATATTTGCTCAATATAATCGCTCTCACCGTGTGTCCAATCATACATTGGGTAAATACACCAATCGTTACCCGTTCTATGGTGAGACTTTTTTAAAATGCGATACATTAAAGGGTCTCGCATCAACATATTTGGATCTTCCATATCAATCTTTGCACGAAGCACATGGGTTCCTTCATCAAATTCTCCAACTTTCATCCTTGTAAAAAGATCTAAGTTCTCATCAACGGTTCTGTTTCTATACGGGCTATTGGAACCAACTTGTGTTGGTGTCCCTTTTTGCTCGCGCATTTCTTCACTTGTTTGAGAATCAATATAGGCCTTTCCATTTTTTATCATTAAAACGGCCCAATCGTAAAGTTGCTGAAAGTAGTTTGAAGAGTATAGTTCATTCTCCCATGTATATCCTAACCAAGCAATATCTTTTTTAATTGCATCAACATATTCCTGTTCTTCCTTTGCTGGGTTTGTATCATCAAACCGCAGGTTTACCGGAGCATTATACTTTTCACCAAGCCCAAAGCTAATACCAATAGCCTTGGTGTGTCCAATATGAAGATAGCCGTTGGGTTCTGGTGGAAAACGAAACCGTAAGCGTTGCGGGTCCATTCCCTTTTTTATATCTTCTTCAATAATTTGCTCAAGGAAATTAAGTGGCTCTTTTTCTTCTGACATTTGTTTCTTCTGAAAGAATTAAAACTAAAATTAACAAAAACTCGTAACACGTACGGGATTTGTATCTTTACAAAAATAGTTGAAATGGGTACAATTCGGTTAAAAAATATAAAGATATATGCCTTTCATGGTTGCCTTGTCGAGGAAGAAAAAATTGGATCGAATTATTTGGTAAACCTTTCAGTAAAGGCTAACTTAAGTAAGGCGGCCGATACAGACAAACTCTCAGATACCGTTGATTATGTGCATCTTCAGAAAATAGTAAAGGAAGAAATGCGCGAAAGGTCTAAGTTGCTGGAACATGTGGGAAAGCGAATTATCGATACTATTTTTTTAGAAGTTCCTCTCGTTAATTCGGTTAATGTGACAGTTTCTAAATTAAATCCGCCAATTGGTGGTGATGTTGCCGAAGTAAGTGTAACGATGAAGTCCCAACGGTAAATGAAATTAAAGTGCGGTTATTGTATTACTTTTTTTATATTTGTCACCCTTAATACGGCGTCTTGGCCGAGTGGCTAGGCAGAGGTCTGCAAAACCTTCTACAGCGGTTCGAATCCGCTAGACGCCTCCAAAAAAACCTTCAGAAATTCTGAAGGTTTTTTTATTTTATTTAAAGTAAAATAATTAATAATAATCACGTTACCAATGCTTGCCTAATAATATATCGCTATTAAGGCCTACCACTAAATCTTTAATAAACTCAGAATCTGATTCAAAAAATGGATCTAAATGATCTTTGCCTTCAATAATAACAGGATAGCTTATAAATCTAACAACATGGTCCAATCTTCATCGATGATCATCTGCTTAAAAACTGGAGAATTTGGGGAAGTTACTAGCCGGCAATCCAAATCATATTGATCATTTACTTTAACTTCGTTATCATCTGCAAATTTCCTTGCTGCTTTTTCTAGTGGCGCACTAGTATAACCATATCGCACGAACTGATAATCATATGTAATAACAAAGAGAGCATATCCCATATCCTGGTATTGTGCAACGTGCTTTAACTCATGAAGAAGCAACCTCAATGATTCGATTTCATCAAACTTTCCAGAAATATAAATAGTGTAATTATTAGTTAAACCATCTCCTGCTAAGCCTCTTGCATTTTGAATAATCCTCACCTTACTTAAATTCACATCGCTTGGGAAAAGATCTAAATCTTCCATTACTTTTATCAGACAATCTGATATGCGTTTTTTGGATTTAAACGCGTTTAAAGTATAAACTGTCCCAATATAAAGATAGTGAAATAAAGTACCCAAAGTTATTGATAAGATACTAGCTCCAATATCTAAGGCTTTGTCCCTGACCCAATTTAATCCATCACTTAACCAGCCCATATCTAAATTTTATAAATGGTTACTTGTCGCAACTCAAATTGCGGAATGTTATCTTTAATAGGATCTACTGCTACGGTCAAATCTTGGTCTCCTACATTGATAGGTCTATCAAATGGCCCATTTAAATTATCTGGTTCTTCGGCCACAGGTTCATCCACCATAACCATATCTCCAACTTCTATTTCAATTGGAGCAATAATTGGTGGATCATCTTTAAGTTTTATACCTTCTAACTTTACCTTATTACCATTATGCAATGCCTCTTTAATGGTTGCGATAATGCCCTGATGCGTATTCGCATAAGAAATAGCAAAGTTTTTTACCTTATTTCCTACAACAGTAAATTGATTAATGTCATAAAATCTATTTCTTGGAAGCCCCCAATTAGATTTTCTGCCATTTCCTGTTAACTGTTCATTTAGCTCGACTTCAAAATAGTAAGTATCTGCTAAAGGTGCTAATGTGGCTTCCATTCTGTAATTTTGAACGAAGCCTTCCTTAATTGCTTTATAATCTGTTGCCATATTGTTTATTTTTTTGGTTATTAATGAAGCTCTCAGCAGCAAGCTGCGAGGAATTCTTTAGAGTAAAATTTATATACCATTTTAGGTCGCTTAATTGAAGTTAAAATAGTTGTCTCTTTCAACGTAAAACATCGGGGAGTTAACACCATGATCAGCCTAGCAAACGCAAGGAAAAATTAAAAAGCACGAACAGCTCTAACATGTGCAGCAGCATCCTTTCCAACCACACTAAACGAAACTGCAATACCGTCAATAGTTCGTCTCAATGCAGTATTTTGACTAAACTCTGATGAACACCAATAAGCTCCAGTAAGCGCATTACCCCCATTTGAAGTGGATGTTGCTGAAATTAAACTTCTATTAATCGCTATTTGGTTCAATTCCAATTTCGATGGTAAAAACCAATCACTAAACCCTAATAAAACCAATTCATCACAAGCCCTTGCAGCAATTGGTGTTTGATTACAACCATTAATGATATCCAATGTGTTTTGTTGTCCACCGCCAATTTCTAAATCATCAGCCCCATTAATTTCGGTTCCCGGGCAACCCCAAACAAAATCACCGATAAATCGAGAAGTACAAACCAAACCATGAAGCTTAGAATCATCTACAAAAAAGACAACGCCTCCTTCATGAAATTCTCCTAAGATAATAGGACGTAGCGCGGTAGCAGTAACCACCATTGGAGAGCCTGCTAAGGGTGTAACACCATCGTCTTTAAATACCGTTATCAATAAGGTTTGACTACCTAGGGATGCGCCAAGCGTCCAATTTACAACAGCTTTACCACCTGAGTCTGAAATCGACGTTTGGGTAGAAACACTACCCTCTAATACACTAAAGGTCACTGTAGCGCCAGAAAATGGACTTCCTTCTTGGTTTTTTACAATAAACTCAACGGGGGTTACTAGCGTTGTTTCCTTTAAGCCAGATTGATTATCACCAGATACCAGCTCTAAACTTGTTGCATTATTTACGACTTCTACAGCGGCATTATCATCTTTACTACAACTGAAGGTTAATAAAGAGAGTGCTAAAATTGTAAATGATTTTAACAGCTCTGTTTTAAGGATACTGTTACTTCTTTTTTCGTTTACACGTTTCATAATAATATATTTTAGTTAATATTTTTGTCAAAACTAAGCCGCATTATTACAATAACCATGTGCCGTAACCCCCCTAATAAAAGGTGCTCTCATCAAAAATTTGGATATTTTTCCCCAGCAAATGGGTATTATTCCCCTAATTTTCTTCAAGGAAACTTATCACCAATACTTTATTGTAGATTTACCTAAACATCAAACACTTAAATATATAATTATGGCTACTATTGAGTTAAATACCATTACAGATATTGCTGTAACCGGAGAAGAAACAAAGAATCAAATTAAATTTCCATTCAATGATTTTGAAGAATCATTTACAGGAAAACCTATTTCATTGCCTTTTGCTAAAGAGTTAGTAAATGCTACGGGTTGGTTAGATTTAGAAACCACTAAAACAACCGCTGTGTCTTTTAGCTCAAAAGCTATTTTATTGTTGCTTTCCCAAAAAGGGTGTGAAGGCATTAGATGCTACTTTGCTATAAAGAAAAATGGTGTTGAAACCATTGTATTAATTGGAACAGATACAGACGGAAACGATCTTGGAGTTACAGTCCCAACAGGGGTTAAAAATGGACATTATGAAAGTATGATTACCAACGAGTCTTCAGAAGCACACTCTATTATTGTTGAAGTGGGTGGAACCTGCAATTTAACACCCGGAGGGTTAGATTTAAACGATGTAACCTAATGCTATATTAAAAAATGATTACACAATACATAACATTAAGGTTAATATACCTTGTTTTTTATATCATAGCTTTTGGTATTGGTCTCTATGTTAAAAAGTACCACAAAGGGCTTCATATATTAGTGGGATTATTGGGTTTAGGGCTGTTTACTGAATATTTAGTAAGCGCTAATAATGCCATTTCTGATGTAAATTATGAAGACTATATCTATAATATCTACGTACCCTTTGAATATTTTTTATATGCTAGCTTTTTTTATTGTATTAATAAAAATAGATACATTCGAAAGTCAATATTAATTTCGATTCCTTTATTTATAGTGTCTATTTTAATATTTTCTGAATTTAAAGCAATTTTTGGCGAAAAACTCCGAACCAATATTTACGTACTAAGTGGAATATTTACTATTATTTGGAGTTTATGGACTCTTTTTATTCTTGAACCTATAAAAGGTATTACATTTAAAACACATCCTCTATTTTGGATTTGTACAGGGCTTATCATTTTTTATTCTGTTAACACCCCTTATAATTTAATGTACGATTCATTAAAAGAATTAGATAAAGACTTATTTAAGTTGGCTTCTAAAATAGTACAAAGAGGATCAAATATGTTTTTATATCTAATTATTAGTATTGGTTTTATATGCTCACATCGAATGAAGAAATAGTAAATGCACTAATTATTAGTACTTCAATGATATTGTTTTTTGCAGTACTCGTTGTTATTTCTATTATCAAATATCGAAACAAACATAAAGAATTTGTAGAAAGAGAAAACACGATTAAAATTGAACTGGTTAAAACCATACTGGAAGCAAAAGAACAAACCATGGAAGATCTTTCAGAAAAAATACATATCGATATTCAACAATCCTTATCGCTGGTAAAATTAAATTTAAGTAAACTTTTAATTCATCCAGATAACATAGAAGCCCATAAAATAAAGGAAATAAAAGAATTAATAATACATACCATCAAAGAGGTTAAGGGAATTTCAAAAGACTTAGACCCTAAGTATATTACAGGTCATACGTTGGAAGAAAATATTGTTCGACAATTAAAAAGAGTGGAAGAAAATGCAGGCTTAGATACTGTTTTTAATACTAGTGAAGAAGAAATAAATATTAGTCATGAAAAGCAAACATTTATTTATCGCATAATTCAAGAAGCTATTAATAATATACTTGCACACACAAAAGCAACACAAATTAAAATAGAATTAATAAATGATAGTAATGAATTTATAATTTCAATTTCAGATAATGGTCAAGGGTTTAATACTGAATTACTTCAAGAAAAAAAGAAAAAAACAGGAATCGGTTTACTAAACATGAAACATCGAACAAAGCTTATTAAAGGAGTTTTTATGATAGAAAGCAACTTAAATATTGGCACAACAATCACTCTAAAAATACCTTATGACGTCTAAAATGACACAAACAAAAATAGCTCTGGTAGATGATCATAAATTAATGCGGCACGGTATAGCCGATCTAATTGAAGAGTTTAACGAATTTACCGTGATTCTTGAAGCCGATAATGGAGAAGATTTAAAAAAGAAACTACACCTATTGTCTGAAGAAGAGTTGCCTGAAATTATTTTGATGGATATAGAAATGAAAAAAATGAATGGGTATCAAACCACCAAATGGCTAAGGGGGTTAAAAGAAGATCATTCTAAAGAGCTATATCGACATAAAAAAAGATACGAAAGCATTAAAGTCTCAGCTTTGTCTATGAATAGCAATGAGTTTTCCATTATAGAAATGTTAAAATCTGGAGCCACAGGATATATTTTTAAAGATGCAGAACCACATGAGCTTTTAGATGGTTTGCACGATATGAAAAACAAAGGATATTATTATTCTCATGAGGCTAATAAAATTATATTGAAAAATTTAAACAACGTAAAATTTCATCCCAATTATCAAGAAACAGAACTGTTAAAATGGGTATGCTCAGAACTTACTTATAAAGAAATTGCAGATAAAATGTGCCTAAGTAAACGAAGAGTAGATGGTATTAGGGAGGTATTGTTTGATAAATTAAATGTAAAAAACAGAGTAGGTTTGGTAATTTACGCCATTCAACGGGGGATATATCAACTAAAAAAATAATACTTCTTTTCCTTATTGAAGCTGCTCAGTACCAGGTATTTTCTCTATTCCCTTCTGAATTTCATCTGGAAATATTCCTTGCAACAACATCAATATCCCGAAACAAATAATAAGTATACTCACCCATTTTTTTGTTTTAAAAATAAAACGAGGCGTCATTTTACTTTTGAGCTTTTTAGCCAACATTATTTTAAGTAAGTCAGTAGCAAAAAAAGTAGCGAGTACTGTTGTTAAAAACCAAAAAACACCATTATCTGAAGAGGTTAAAGCATTTGCCATAATAATCGTTCCTATCCAGCCCGCCAATACACCGAAGTTCACAAAGTTGAGTAGAAAACCCTTCAGGAACAATCCAATTAAATTCTTCTTTACGTTTACCGCGTAGTGCTCCCTAGCAATTTTTATAAACGACTTCGCTGTGCGGATGTATGAAATAATTCCGTAGGCAATCAAAACCGCTCCACCAAAAATCAGCAGGCCTGGGTCATCCTTCACTTTTTCAAGTATTTTGCTTGTACTAAAAAATGCGATGAGAATGAAAATAATATCGGCAAACATTGCGCCTAAGTCAAAGAAAACTGCAGCTTTAAAGCCTTTGGTTATGCTTGTTTCAATAAGTGTAAAAAACACTGGGCCCACCGCAAAAGCCAATAGGAATCCATAAAACGCAGCATAAAGTAAGCCGTCGAACATAATTTAGTAAAAGTACAAATTTGTTTTATCCTTAATTCAACACTTCTACAAAACTTTAGGCCTCAATATCTTTCCGAAGCCCTAACATTGTATAGTCTAGATGTTTCTTGACTAAATCCGCATTCTTCACTTTTACATATACTTCGTCTCCCAACACATAGGTATTATTTGATCGTTGACCAACTACTGCATACTGTTCTTTATCGAACATATAATGATCATCGCGTAAGTCTTGCAAACGAACCATTCCTTCACATTTATTGGATATTATTTCCACATAAATTCCCCATTCAGTAACACCAGAAATCACACCTAAGAAATCCTGATCTTGATGATCTTGCATATATTTTACTTGCATATACTTCACACTATCACGCTCCGCATTAGCAGCTAGATTTTCCATTTCGCTGGAGTGTCCACACTTCTCTTCATACGATTCTTGTTTAGCAGAATCTTTTCCGTCCAGATATCGCTGTAATAATCTATGTACCATTACATCAGGATATCGTCTAATTGGAGATGTAAAGTGAGTATAATAATCAAAGGCCAAACCATAATGGCCTATATTATTTGTGGTATACATTGCTTTACTCATGCTTCTAATAGCAAGTGTATCTACTAAATTTTGTTCCTTTTTACCATTAACATCCTTTAGTAGTTTATTTAATGATTGAGAAGTTGAATGCCTATCTCTAGTATCTAGTTTATAGCCAAATCGTTTTATAATATTCTCAAGTGCCGCGATCTTTTCGTCGTCTGGTTCGTCATGAACTCGATACACAAATGTCTTCTTCTTACTTTGCTTTCCTATAAATTCTGCAACACTGCGATTAGCAAGTAACATAAATTCTTCAATTAGCTTATTTGCATCTTTACTTTCTTTAAAATAAACTCCAGCAGGATTAGCGTTTTCGTCAAGTTTAAATTTGACTTCAACCTTATCAAATGAAATAGCTCCGGCGTTCATTCTTTTTTTCCGAAGAATTTTAGCTAATCTATCCATTTCAAGAATAGCAGCACCTATTTCATTTGAAACTATATATTCTTTATCTGTAATAGATATTTCTAAAGGAATTATATGTTTATCAACATCTGGGTTTTCAATAATGTGCTGCGCTTCCTCATATGCAAAACGAGCATCACTATATGTAACAGTTCTTCCAAACCATTTATTTACGATTTCCGCTTTACTATTCATTTCAAACACCACAGAAAAAGTATATTTTTCCTCCAATGGCCTTAATGAACAGGCTCCATTTGAAAGTATTTCAGGAAGCATTGGTACTACTCGATCTACAAGATATACTGAAGTTGCTCTTTCAAAGGCTTCATCATCGAGAACTGTTCCTTTTTGTAAATAATGAGAAACATCAGCAATATGAATTCCTATTTCATAATTTCCATTGTCTAGACTTTCAAAAGATAAGGCATCATCAAAATCTTTTGCATCTTTTGGATCGATCGTAAAAGTTAATATTTTACGCATATCCCGCCGTTTTTTAATCTCCCCAGAATGAATTTTAGTGTCTAAGTTATTAGCAAATGCTTCCACTTCTGGTGGAAAATCATATGGTAAACCATATTGAGCAAGAATAGAGTGAATCTCTGTATTGTGTTCACCTGGCATTCCCAAAACCTTTAATACCGATCCAAAAGGAGAATCAGCTTTTTCTGGCCAATCTTCCATCAAGACCAACACTTTTTCTCCATTTTTTGCTCCATTTATTTTATTCTTCGGAACAAAAATATCTGTATGCATCTTATGATCCGTCACATTTACAAAAGCAAAATTCTCTTGAACTTGAATAGTACCTACGAATTCGGTTTTCTTTCTTTCTATAATTTGGGTAATCTCTCCTTCGGTTTTCCCACCCTTCTTTCTTTTAAACACATAAACCTCAACCGTGTCTCCATTTAGAGCTTTATTAAGATTTTTATTACTAACAAAAATATCATCTTCAAGATCCTCGACTATTATATATCCCTGTCCTCGACCTGCTATATCCACTCGTCCAGTGTAGTAATTTTTTGATGGTGCAATAATATATTTACCTCTTTCAATTTCTTGAATGGTTCCTTGTATTTGCAGTGCTTTTAATTTTTTGATAATATGATTGCGGCTACTTGCATCATCTACTCCTAATTTTGCGGCAATCTGTTTGTAATTATGTGGTTTTGAGTGATCTCTTCGAAGAATCTCTATTATGCTTTGTGAAAGTCCCTCAATTTTATTTTTTTTCTTCTTTTTATGTCTTTTTGGCATTGTATTTTATTAATTCCGGTAAAAGTACGCTTTCTAAATCAATAGAATAGCCTTATTGATAAAGATTTAGTACCTTGTTATAGGCTGATATATCCCAATATGGAAGACTTTAAAACCATTGCCATTTTTACCTTTCCTCATGAATATGTGGTTCTTAGACTGCTTTTTGATCAAGAGGAAATTCAGTATGTTTTCCTTCATGAAACTATGATTGGTGTTTTACCTTTTCACTCCAACGCATTTGGAGGTATAAGATTACAGGTTCACAAAAACGATATAGAAAGAGCTATTAAAATAATGAACAACCTTAATGATTCTGCAGATTTAAGAATAGTTTAATTTTAGTTATTAACACATATTATATATACATCTTTTCCTTTTTTAAAATTTAAATAATAAATGATACTTATTATAGTATGTTAATACCTACAATAATTTTATTCCTTTTTCTTTTGAATTAAAGTTATTGTTATTTACGTTATGGTTATCAACAACAGTTTTACGGTAATTTCTTCTAAAAAATAGGTGATTAAGTATAGATATTAACAGTTGTCAATAAGCCAAGTTAACACCTAAATATTAATAAGATTTTGAATGTTTTTTGTTGGGAAATGCAGTTTTTATCTTCATAAGATTAGTATAACTGAAGGTTAAAAAAATTGTATTCCGTATTTATTAATTGCTATTGTAAAACAAGACGAGTTTTGCAACTTTATTTTTAAAATAATCAACTATAAATGTCAACACTGTTGTTAACTAAAAAACTAACTTAAGGTTAAGAAATAGTTGTGATAACCTAGTTCATATTTACATTCTGACATTCTGGTTAATTGTTATCTTTGTATAAAACCGCTACCAATGAAAATAGCAATAGGAAACGACCACGCAGGACCAGATTATAAATTTGCAATTATTGATTTTTTAAAGAAAGAAGGGTACGAAGTAATTAATCATGGAACAGATACACTGGAAAGTGTTGATTATCCAGATTTTGCAAATCCTGTAGCAAAAGCCGTAAATGATGGTGAGGTTCCTTTAGGAATTCTTATTTGTGGAAGTGCTAATGGTGTTGCTATGACGGCTAACAAATATCCAAAAGTAAGAGCCGGTCTTTGCTGGACCAATGAGATTGTAAGTTTAATACGTCAACATAACAATGCAAATATATTGTGTATTCCCGCACGTTTTACATCAATCCCTCAAGCAGTGAAAATGGTTCAAATATTCTTAAATACAGAATTTGAAGGTGGGCGCCATCAAAATAGAGTTAATAAAATAGGCTGTTCGTAAATTCAAAATGGGGCATTCGCACGCACATAATCACGCTCACAATGATTTAAAGGGTAGAAACCTACTTCTATCTATTGTTTTAAATATTCTAATTACCGTTGCTCAAGTAATAGGTGGAATTATTTCTGGAAGTCTTTCGTTGTTATCGGATGCACTGCATAATTTTAGCGATGTACTTTCTTTGATTGTAAGTTATATAGCAGATCGATATTCGAAGAAAGAGGCCTCATTAAAAAAAACATTTGGATATAAACGAGCTGAAATAATTGCAGCTTTTGTCAATGCATCTTCATTATTAATTGTTGCGGTTTATTTAATTTATGAAGCGATCGTTCGGTTTTTAAACCCCCAAGAAATAGAAAGCGGTATAGTTATTTGGCTAGCGCTATTAGGTATTGTAGCTAATGGGTTTAGTGTTTTATTACTTCGGAAAGACGCTAAAGAAAATATGAATATGAGATCTGCATATTTGCATTTATTTACAGATATGACAGCCTCCGTTGCTGTTTTGGTTGGTGGATTGTTAATGAAGTTCTATGGCTGGTTTTGGGTAGACAGTGTTCTAACAGTTCTAATAGCTATTTACCTTTTATTTATGGGGTATGATTTACTAAAAAAGTCATTTAATGTGTTGATGCTTTTTACACCAGACGATATTGACCTAGAGAAAATAAGTCTGGCTATTTCAGATTTTTTAGAAATAAAAAATGTGCACCATATGCACGTTTGGCAACTTAATGAAGCAGAAATACATTTAGAGGCGCATGTTGAGTTTACAAATGACATTTCCATTTCAGAATTCGATGCTATTTTAGATAGAGTTGAAGAATTACTGTACCACCATTTTGGAATCAACCATATAAACATTCAGCCAGAATATAAAAAAGATGATCCAAAGGATATTATCGTTCAAGATTAGTACATGAATATACTTGTTAAAACCTTCGACCAATTAACTATTGATGAACTCCATGATTTGCTTCAATTGAGAAGTGAAGTCTTTGTGGTTGAGCAAGATTGTGCGTATCAAGATATTGATGGAAAAGATAGAAAAGCACTTCATGTTATTGGGTTAAAGGACGATAAAATAGTCGCTTATACTCGTTGTTTTAAACCAGGTATTTATTTTAAGGAAGCATCGATAGGAAGGGTTGTTGTGGACGAGGCTTATAGAAAATTTAAGTCGGGTCATGATATTATGTCGGCTTCAATAGCAGCTATTAAAGAGTACTATCAAACTGAAACCATAAAACTTTCCGCACAAGTCTATCTTACTAAATTCTATGAATCACATGGTTTTAATCAAATAGGTGAGGGCTATCTAGAAGAAGATATTCCTCACATAGCGATGGAAAAGTCTAGCGTTTTTTAGAGGTTATACTTGAGTTAAAAGGAGCGACTAATTGTACTACTATAGATTGGTCGTTGGTATGATCAGCAAGATCTATATACACAAAAGTGCTAGACAAAAAAGCACCTAACTGGCTTTCATCCAAGCGGGTATTGTTTCAAAGAAATTCAAAAAAGAATCCAAATTATTTCAATATTTTTTGATATCGCTTTTCGTCATTCAATACGTTCACTGCTTCTAAAATTTCAGCGTTGTTTTCTACCTGATAATTATACAAACCATCTCGATAGAAATATCTTTTCAAAATTTCATCACTAATTAGTGACATGATTTCGGCTTTTTTAGACACCACAGCCTTGTCTTTTGCGCTGTCAATGGCGGACATTAACTGACTATAACTTGCCGAAATATCTTTATCGAGCTTATCATCTTCTGCACGACGAAGCGCTTCAGCAAACTCTTTCTCTGTTTTGGTTTCATATTCGAAATCATTTTGCTTAAGGAAATTTACAAAATTTTTGAAATCAGCTTCCGTAATTTTAAATTTGTTCCAATTGGCCATTTGATGCTTATAATAGTACTCTGTAGCAAAATCAAAAATTGCGTTGTCTTTAAGTAACGCCGTCGTAATAGGACTAAATTTTGCTGTTTCTAGCTCAATATCAGGTAAAATACCTCCGCCATCATATACTTTTCTACCCCCTTTTGTTCTGAAAGAATTATATTCTTTTACATCTTTCCGCACTGGATCACCGTTTTCATCACGGTTCCAATAATCTAGAGCCTGAATACACCTTCCACTAGGAGTATAGTAGCGCGAAATAGTAACCTTTAATTGTGTTCCGTAGGTTAGTTTTTTTGGACGTTGTACTAAACCTTTTCCAAAACTACGTGCCCCAACGATTACAGCTCGATCAAGGTCTTGTAACCCGCCAGAAACGATTTCGCTTGCCGAAGCACTGCGGCCATTAATTAGAACAACTAACGGAATTTCAGTGTCTACAGGGTCCTTACGTGTTTTATAGGTTTTATTGTACTTTTCTATAACAGATTTTGTAGTGGTAATTATTTCGCCTTTCGGAACGAAAAGATTTACCACGTCTATAGCTTCGTTAAGCAATCCACCAGGATTTCCACGGAGGTCAAGAATAATTTTCTTGGCTCCTTCAGATTTTAATACCTCCAAAGCAGCTTTGGTCTCTAAAGTGGTTTTTCTATTGAATTTTGTTAAAACAATATATCCAATATCATTGTTGATTAATTTGTAAAAAGGAACGGCATGAACATCTACTTTTTCTCGTGTTAAAGTCGTTGTGTTTGTTTTCCCTTGACGTAGGTAGGTAAGTTCTACCTGAGAGCCTTGAGCACCTTTTAACAATTCACTCGCGTCGTTTTCGAAATCGGACACATTGATACTTCCAATTTTTATAATCTCATCACCCGCCTTCAAACCCGCTTTGTCTGCAGGATAATCTTTAAAGGGCTCAATAATAATAATTTTCTCTTTTTTTGTTCTAGCGGTAGCGCCAATACCAGTGTAGGTTCCAGAACTATTTATTCGAGCATCTTCAACCTGTTGTTCATTCCAGTATACTGTATAAGGATCTAAATCTTCTAACATTCCCTTAATAGCTTTATCCATTAAGGTTGCTGGTGTTACCTCATCTACGTAGTTCATGTTTAACTCTTTATAAAGAGTTGTGAAAATTTCAATTTGCTTAGCTATTTCAAAAAAATCACCTTTAAAACTTACTGTTGTAAAAAGGACTCCAAGCGCTAGGATAGGAATTAGTACTTTCTTTTTCATTCTTTTGTTTATTTCTGAAAACCCTTAAGAGGGTTTCTTTTTATTTCTTTTTAGTATTTTCCAAAGTACAACAACTGTAATTAAAGCCAATAAAAACAATGGCCATAAGTACAATACCCCAAGGAAAAACACCGAAATTCCATCCCAGCCTCCTTTTAACGAGTTGATCATTTTTTGACCATAGGATTGAGTAACTCCTGTTTCAGAAGTCAAGGTATAAAAATCTAAACTAATCGTGCTCATAGAAACACGGTTTTGAAGAAACTGTAGACGGCCTTGCTTAGCCTCAATTTCTTCTCGAATATTGGACAATTCGCGTTCGATTTCTAATATCTCTTTAACATTTTTCGCTTGTTTAAGCAGCTCCAAATAACGTTTTTCGAGTTCTCTTTTTGCTTTTAGTCGAGCCTCGAGGTCTACAAACTCTTCGGAAACATCCTTACGTGAAATTTCTTTTTGATCGAAATATGAAACCCCTTCAGAAACCCCTTCAATAAAGCTTTGGAAGTTTTCAGTTGGAATACGAACAATCATGGTCCTAAAAATCCGATTGTAACTTTTCCCAGAATTGTCGTTTTGAACAAGGCCTTTGTATTGATTGGCCAGATCCAACACAACTTTATGGGTAGTAGCAACATTTTTGGTTTCAAAGGCCAACCGCGCGGTCTTAATTATTTTTTGCTCTTGAGCTTCAGGCGAGGCCAGCAAAGAGATGGACGAAGCCTCTTCTACAACCTTTTTTTCAACCTCGCGGTATTCATAGTCTGCAGCTACTGTTTCAGTTTTAAAATGCTCACTAGAGTTACTATTAGAACAGGCCAGTGCAAACCCAAATAATAAAATGCTAAGTAGTTTCATCTCTTAATTTTTTAAGCAAGGTCGCCATGACTTTTTCTAACTCCGCGTATTTTGGCTTGTCCTTACTGAAGTATAAAAATATTAACGCAAAATTCTTGCCGTTATTGGCGATAATTAAAGGTTTATGAAGCCGGTAGGCCTCTCGCAACTGTCTTTTTATACGGTTGCGATCTACTGCAGATTTAAAACTACGCTTAGGGACTGCAAAAGAAGCCTGTGTAGGTTTTTCCAATTCCTGGGGTAGAAAAATAAGTTTTAAAGGAAATTTTGAAAATGACTTTCCCTGAGCAAATAACCTTTCGATGGTTTTTGTACTCTTTAATTTTTCATGTTTTGGAAAACGGAAGTTCATCGTAGTAAATGTACAATATTACTCAAATTAAAACCCCCGCTAATTAACTACGCGGGGGCTTAGTATAAAAGAATAATTAGCTTATTTTTCGTAAATGTTATTATCGGGGTTAATGTCAGCCATACGCTGACTAGCATCAATCATCATATTTTTTACTTTTCTCCCGTTGTTAATTTCGAAGATATATTCTGGATATGCCCAGGCCCAGTCTGTTAAAACCACACGTGTTAAATTTGGAAACTGATTTGACTTTTCGCCCCGCATCATCTGCAAAGGGATATAATAGGATTCCTGAGAGCCATCTTCGTAAGTCACGAAAAGATCTATAGGCATTGGCATAAGGCCTAATCGACTTAAGGTAACAAGGGTTGTATTCCCTTCAGAAACAACACTTTTAATCGCATAATCAATAGTATTAGTAGTTTGTGTCCAATCTGTTAAGTACCAATCAAGCTCAAAGCCTGAGACTTTTTCAGCCACACGAATAAAATCGTTTGGTGTAGGGTGCTTAAAAGCAAACTCCTTGAAATAACGCTTAATCGTTTTCTTCAAATTTTCTTCACCAACTACATAACCTAATTGTGCCATAAATACAGCTCCTTTGCTATAAGCAGTAACCCCATAGGCTCGATTGCTAGCATAGCGATCGGCATGTGTACTTTGCGGTTGCTCATTGCCACTTTTAGCAAGGAATGTGTAGCCACGATAGGAACCAGCATGTGGATTTGGATTTTCTTGATTCATAACTACATTCATAGCTTCGCCCGAAATATAGGAGGTGAATCCCTCGTCCATCCATTCATGTTTTGCCTCGTTGGTTGCCAGTAAAAACTGAAACCAAGTGTGCGCCATTTCATGGGCAGTTACCCCAACTAGGCTTTCAAACTTTCTATTTCCCGTAATTAAAGTACACATGGCATATTCCATACCACCATCCCCACCTTGGATTACCGAGTATTGCTTGTACGGATACTCTCCTATATTTTTATTGAAATATTCTAAAAGTTCAGCAGTTTTTGGCTGAAGATTTCTCCAATTTTCAACAATATTAGGATTATTTTTATAGAAAAAGTGAAGGGCCACCCCATTTGGACCTGCATACGTATCGTGAATATAATCTTTGTCTGCAGCCCAAGTAAAGTCGTGCACATCTGGCGCATTAAAATGCCAGGTGTATTTGCCTTTTTTAGGCTTTTTAGTTTTTTGACCCGGTAAGGAATAGCCGTGACCAATATCTGACGGGTTTTGAAGATATCCGGACCCGCCAATGGTATAATCTTCATCAATCGTGATCTTCACGTCAAAATCTCCCCAAACACTATGAAACTCCCGTCCAATATATGGATCTGCATGCCATCCTTGGAAATCATATTCCGCTAATTTTGGATACCATTGCGTCATTGACAAAGCAATTCCTTCAGCATTGTTTCGACCACTACGACGAATTTGAACGGGTACTTGAGCATCCCAATTCATTTTAAAAGTAGTGTTTTTTCCAGGATAGATTGGTTGGTTAAGGGCGACCTCTAAAATGGTTCCAACAACCTCATAACTTAAAGCCACGCCATCTTGTGATAGCGAATTAGGCTTTATATACCCTATTTCCGACGGAAGTAATTTTGAAATTCGATCACCCACGCGACCGTCAGGGTCGGAAATGCTTCGAGAGCGAACATCCATTTCACTTCCTGGCTGAAAAGCATTAAAATACAAATGATAGAATACCCTGTTCAATGTGTCAGGGGAGTTGTTAGTATAGGTCAACTCTTGCCTCCCTTTGTATTGATAGGTGTTGACATCCATATCGATTTCCATTTTGTAATCGACCTTTTGTTGCCAGTAAGAAGTATTGTTTTGCGCAGTTGAAGAAGCAACTAGCACAAGTGTTATTAAACCGCTAAAGAATAGTTTCATTATTGAGCTGTTTTTGATGCCAGAATTAGGGCGTTGTACATATTCACCATCTTTCCAGATTTGGTAATATTGGTGAATTGGTCTTGATTCGAAGCATCACCACCCAATATCACGGGAGTCTTAGAAGATAGGCCACTATTCATTAAGATTTGTTTTACTTGTTTCGCCGAAAGTTTTGGGTATTGAGAACGAATCACAGCCGCAACTCCCGCAACTGCTGGTGCGGCCATAGAAGTTCCTTGAAGATATTCGTAGGTGTTTAACGGTGTGGTTGACCAGATTTTTACCCCTGGGGCAAATACATCAACATTTGAAACGCCATAATTAGAAAAATTTGCGACCAGTTCGCTTCCATATTTTGTGTTCAAAGCACCTATGGTAATAAAAGTGTCTCCTATTTCAGAGCCTGTTCCTTTTTGATCATTAGGATATACCTGTTTTGAATCTAGGTTTATCCCTTCATTTCCAGCTGCATTTACAATAAGTACATCTTTTGAGGATGCATATTTAATAGCATCCCAAACCCATTCAGGGTTAGGAGAGTAATATTTTCCGAAGCTTGTGTTAATCACTTTTGCACCATTGTCAACTGCGTAGCGTATTGCCAATGCAATGTCCTTATCATATTCGTCACCATCAGGAACCGCACGTACGACCATTATTTCAACATTGTTAGCAACACCATTAATACCAATACTGTTATTTCTTTGAGCACCAATGATTCCAGCAACGTGAGTTCCATGTCTTGCATCTGCTTTTTTTGGATCTGGTCCATCCACATCATTGTTACCATAGGATTTGTCGTTAAAATCGTTTGGATTATCACCTAGTACTGCTCTGAAATCTTTAGACGTATTAAAATGTGAATCTAATCTACCATCAAAATACTCGATACCACCCTTCAATTGTTCAAGCACTTCTGGGATTGTATCTCCAAAGTTGAACATTTGGTTTAAACTAGTTATTTGTTGTTGTTCCGCTTCAGTTGGATTTGCAATTGCGGCGAGGTCTTTTTTAGTATAATCTTTTTTTCCAAGTTTTTTGATCATGGCAGCGTGCGCTGGCTTTACTTGTGATACGATTTGTTCATAACGGGCCTTGTTGGCCAATGCTTCTTGAGAATCCTTTTCAAACTCTGCTTTGGCTTGTTGATATAAGGCAAATTCTTCTCGATCAGCTGCACCTATAGAGCTATCGGTTTTGCCGCTGTATTTTGGATCCAATTGTTTAATTAATCGAACATATTCCATGTTTTCTGCAACAATGTCTCCTAGGAAGTTCCATCCATGAATATCATCAACATAGCCATTGTTATCGTCATCTTTTCCGTTTCCTGCAATTTCTTTTTTATTAGTCCAAAGAACATTTTTAAGGTCTTCATGCTCAACATCAATACCGCTATCTATGACAGCGACAATTACTTTTTGTCCCTTTTTGCCCTTTATAATTTCTTTATATGCTCTATCAACGCTCATTCCAGGAATGGTGTCTCGGAGTAGGTCGTAAGCTCCCCATTTTTTTGTTTGAGTTTCGGTTAATGGAGCTCTTTTTAATGGAAGAGTATCTATATTTTCAATAGGAGTAGAAATAACAGGAGCATTTCCACCACAACTTGAAATAATTGCGGCTGAGGCAATAATCAACGATGTTTTTAAGATTTTCATAAGTTCAGTAATTAATTAAAAAGTTCGTTAAAAGTAAAACTTTTGTTCAAACGAACACCTTTCTCGGTATGTTTTACAGTAATTATATGATTGTGAGCGTCGTGCTCTAAAAATAAATAGTAGTTATGATCTGCAGCGTGTTTTAAGAAAATTTCTTTTTCAGGAAGTGTAAGCAAAGGTCTGGTATCATATCCCATAACAAAAGGAAGTGGTAAATGTCCTACTGTGGGTAATAGGTCTGCCATAAAGACGATCGTTTTTCCTTTGTAATTAATATGAGGTATCATCTGTTTTTCCGTGTGACCATCTGCAAAGAAAATATCAAAGTCCAATTCTTTCGCTTCGGAAAAGTTTATCTTTTCGTTCTTCCTTTCCGAAGAAATAGAACGACTAGCGTCTCCAACAAACTGTAATTGTCCACTTTCCTGCATGGGTAGAATATTTTCCTTCAGAAAAGATGCCTGCTCCCTTCTATTTGGATTGGTTGCCCAATCCCAGTGGCGCTCATTACTCCAAAATTTCGCATTTTTAAAAGCAGGTTCATATCCTGTTTTATCCTTATTCCATTGAACACTTCCACCACAATGATCAAAATGAAGGTGCGTCATAAAAACATCGGTAATGTCATTCCTGTGGAAACCAAACTTTTTCAGACTATTGTCTAAATTGTAATCTCCCCAAGGAAAATAGTAACCAAAAAACTTTTCGCTCTGCTTGTTTCCCATTCCTGTGTCGATAAGCGTAAGTCTATTTCCATTTTCGATGAGCAAACATCTAGCGGCAATATCGATCATATTGTTGGAGTCGGCAGGATTCGTCCTACTCCATAGGCTCTTAGGGACAACACCAAACATGGCGCCTCCATCTAATTTAAAATTACCTGCTTCAATAGGGTAGAGCTGCATAGGAAGCGCAAAATACAAAAAGGGCGGGAAATGCGTAAGAGCGTTAAGGGTTTATTAAGAATTAACTATTATCCTTAGCTCTTCAACTGGTTTAAGAAGCACTTTTCAGCCCCATATGTCTTAATAAGTCGAGCCCAAAAGCAAGCATATTCTTTACCTCGTCTGTGCGAGCAATATGGAGGTACTTAAAAATCATTAAAGCCTCTCCATTGCTTTCTATATGGTGAATCTCATTTTTTTCTAAGAAGTGAATTAAATCATCAGTGAAAAATGTTCTAATAGCCAATTCATCTTCTCCATTCAATTGAAACTTGTTGGAAAACCCAGAATATTTTTTAAAATTAATGTCTCCCTTTCCGCCAGAGAAAACGTTTACCCTGTCGAAAATTTTATCGAACAGACCTTCTTTGTCAATTATAAATCGTGGGATCGGCGATGGCAATCTAATCACTTGCACCGTTGTTTGATATACCTCTAACGCGAGAAGCGCACCCTCATCGAAAACAATATCTGCAATTTCCCATTGCGCTTTATTTTCTACATCCAGCCCTTGGAGGGAGTTACTTTTCATTTCTATTGGACGAGAATCGAAGAAATGAAAGTTTCTAAGATAAGAGGTGTTCCAATCTACCTCTCTGTCAAAGGACCAGCCATTTGCAATAGCCATTTTTTGCAAACGTATTTGTCGCTGGGTAATACGTTTTTTGACACGACCTGTAACAATTTTTAATGCGCGATTATGACTCGTAGAAGCCACATGATTGTCCAGTCCAATTAATTTTACATCTCCCCCTTCGTTATCATGAATACGTTTGAATTCGATTAGGTTTTCCATAATAGACAAATCAACTAAACGGGTTTGCGATAGATCTACACGCACCGTTGAACCCTGAGGAATCTCTTCTAAAAGCTTGTCCAGTTTTAAGGCATATAAGAAGTTGGAAATTCCTTTTAATTTAACATCGAAAACACCATTTTCCAATTGATATACTTTAGAGCCAGACTTATAGATCATTTTAAAGAAACGAAGGAAGCCCACTTTAGCTAAAAGCATGTGTAATAACAGGGTAACTAGAATTCCGCCGACTATTCCATACAATAAATCTGTAAACAATGTTATAAAGAGTGTAGAAGAAAGAAAAAGCAGTTGCTCAACTCCTTGATCGTACGCGTGCTTAAATACTTTGGGAGAGGCAAGTTTAAAACCCGTATGTACCAAGATAGCCGCTAATGCTGCTAAAGGAACACTTCTTAAAACAGGCGCCAAAATAAGAACAAAGAGAATAAGAAAGATTCCATGATATAAATTAGACCATTTGGTTTTAGCATTACTATTTACATTAACTGTGCTTCGAACGATCACGGTGATTATGGGAAGGCCTCCTAAAGCTCCGGAAACCATAGTACTAAAACCAACACCTACAAGGTCTTTATTGAGGTTGGTGGTACGCCTATATGGATCTAGTTTATCAACGGCACGAGCACTCGCCAGCGTTTCTACTGAGGCAATCATAGTAATAGACAAAACAGTAAGCCAGAAAGCTCCTGTTCCAATCATTCCAAAATCAGGATGCATGATACTATCTAGGGGGTTCTTGGGAATGTCAATTAGTAATTTTGGACCAACAGCGTATTCGTTTCCGAAGAAAGAAATACTGTGTTCATTAAAGAAATCGAACCAAAATACTATTGGTAAAGCCAATAGTAATACCCACATAGGAGCAGGGATTATTCGAATAAATTTATAGTTCACTTTTTTATAGAAAACAAGGGTCAAAATACCCGCCAACGCTACTAAAAAAACGAACGGGTTAATTTCGGGAAGTTTGTAAAAGATATCCAATAGCGTTCCAATTGTGGTGTTGGCGTTGGAAGTGGTCCCCAGAGCATAGTGAGCTTGTTTTGCAAAAATGATTACACCTATAGCAGCCAAAATTCCATGGAGCACAGAAGACGGTAATAGCTTAGCAAAACGGCCCATTTTAAGAAACCCTAGCATTACTTGAATAGCGCCGGAAACGACGATAGCCGCTAAAACATAATTGATATTACCTTCCAGTACTACCAACCCTCCCAAGATTACGGCGATCAGCCCTGCAGCGGGACCATTAATTGCCAAGTGTCCTCCCCGAAAGAATGTCGTTACAACTCCTCCAATAATCGCAGATAATATTCCAGACATAGGAGATACACCAGATGCAACGGCAATTCCTAGCGCTAAAGGCAATGCAACCAGAGATACACTTAGGGCGGCAGAAAAGTCATTACGCCAATTTTTCTTCAGACCATTAAATCCGTTAGAAGGTATATTGTTGCTATCGCTCATAAGTAAAATAGGTCAATTATAGTTTTAAATAAATTGCCAATGAATCTTAATTATTCATTTAGCGAAGGGGAAGATAGTATTTTTTTAGATTAAGAACCGACCTCCGTTTATTAATAATAAGTTGAAGGACACCGTTGAATCTCAACAATTCTTGTAATTTTATGTTCTAATAGAAAATAAAAATGGTTGAGTTAGCTGGTATTATCGTTTTGGGAATCATTGCCCAATGGGTCGCTTGGAAGTTTAAAATTCCTGCAATTTTACCTCTTATTCTTATAGGACTTTTTGTTGGACCAATTTCAACGTTACTTTCTGAAGACGGGACTCAATGGATTCGACCTATTTGGAATGGCGAAAGCGGTCTTTTTCCTGGGGAGAACTTGTTTTATTTTGTGTCATTAGCGATTGGAATCATCCTTTTTGAAGGGGGCCTTACTTTAAAACGTAATGAAATTTCTAAGGTGGGGCCGGTGATTGGAAAATTGATTAGTTTGGGAGCCGCCATTACCTTCGTTGGGGCAGGCCTAGCAGCGCATTATATATTTGGACTAAGTTGGAAAATTTCCTTGCTGTTCTCAGGTTTGATAATTGTAACTGGCCCTACGGTAATATCGCCAATTTTAAGAAATATTCCGCTTAAAAAAGATGTTTCGGCAATATTAAAATGGGAGGGTATATTGATTGATCCTATTGGTGCTTTGGTTGCGGTATTGGTTTTTGAATTCATAATAATTGGTGGTGAAAATGCGGGCTATACGAAGCAGGCATTGTTAGATTTTGGGAAGATTATGTTGATTGGTTTTGCCTTTGGAATTTCGGGTGGATTTGCACTATATCAAGCTGTAAAACGAAAAGTTATTCCACATTATCTTCTCAACGTTGTGTCTTTATCGCTTGTCTTAATGGTGTATGTACTAAGCGATCAGTTTGCACATGAATCGGGGTTGTTGGCTGTAGTTGTTATGGGAATGTTCCTTGGTAATAGTGATCTGCCAAGCCTTAAAGAGTTACTTTATTTCAAGGAGTCTTTAAGCGTATTACTTATTTCGATATTGTTTATTTTATTAGCCGCAAACATTAGTTTGGATGATCTTATGTTAGTGTATAATTGGAAAACAGGGATCCTCCTTGCAATAATTATTTTCGTGCTTCGTCCAATTAGTGTGTTTATTAGCACTGCTAGGTCAAGTCTAAAAACAAATGAGAAACTATTTATTAGCTGGGTAGGTCCAAGGGGAATTGTTGCTGCAGGTATTGCGTCGCTATTTGGAACCAAATTGGTAATTTTAGGAGAGCCAGGGGCGGAGTATATTACGCCGCTTGTTTTTGCAGTGGTGCTTACAACAGTCTTGTTAAATGCTACTACTGCCCGTTTCTTTGCTAAAATTGTTGGAGTATTTTTAAAGACTTCTGAAGGAATTCTCATTGTTGGAGCTTCAAAAGTATCACGATTGATCGCCTCTTATCTTCAAAAAAATGAACGTCATGTGGTTTTGGTTGACACGAACGAACACAGCGTGAGCATGGCAAAAGGTTTGGGTTTGGATGCTATTAGTGCAAATATTTATTCAGATGATCTTGGTGAGAACATCGAATTAAATGATGTAGGCTATTTACTGGCTATGACAGGTAGTGATGAGGTGAATAGACAGGCAATTAGTCGCTTCGGAAAAGAGTTTGGAGAAACAGGAACCTTCAGATTGATGACCCCGGAAGAGCTTAAGAATAATGATAATTTATCGTCAAAAGAACTATTTTCACATACCCATGATTATATAAAACTGGCTCGAGTTGCCAATAATTTTCCTTCAATTCAAGAGATTCCAATAAATTCACAAGAACAATTTATCAAGTTTCTTAGCATTATTGAGAGTGATGATAATGCGGTAGCCTTATTCTTGAAGAATGATGAAGGCTTTTTAGAGATAATAAGTGTGCCCTCAAAAATGGAGGTGACCGAAAACGGCTATTTGGTGTACATAGGAAAACCCATGGATTTTGAAGATTTAATGAACTCAACAAAAGACAAGCAAACTGGGGCTTAAAAATATTATCCCAATTAGCCCGTTTACATTTCAGAATATTGACTTATGAATAAATATAGACTTCTTTTTTTTGTATTTAGTATTACAATACTCCTTAATTCTTGTAAGAAAGATGATGGCCGCTCTTGTGTGTCTTGCTCATCTTCTCAAACCCAAACTTTCGAAGTATGCGAAGAAAGCGATGGTACCGCCTCAGTAAATGGTCAAAACACAGGGACCTCCTATGGGGTCTATATCACTGACCTGGAAGCTGCAGGCACTGACTGTGGAGGTCAATAGGCTATCGGAAACACCCCCCCCTTATTTTAACAACTTTTTTGCAATAGTATTTCATTTTGTTAATATTTGTCACTTAATCAATAAACAAACACGATGAAAAAATTATTATTTAGCGCCTTAGTATTAGGCTTAGCATGTACCTCTTGTAAGAAAGTGGACTTACTATATTAGACTGGACACAAAGTTGCGAGATATTGTTGTTACATAATTTAACTTTGAATTATGTCAAAGCGCAAAAAGAATTACACTACATAATTTAAGACAAAGGCTGTGTGGAATTAACTTACCTGAGAGGTAGTGTTAAGAAAGTATCTGATGAATTAGGGTCCATATTCTGTCTTACATCGATGGAGGAAAGAATCTACCAAGTATGGTAAAAACAGTTTTCCAGGTCGTGGAAGGCCAAAACTTACGGATGAGCAACGAGAGATTGCTGAATTAAAGAAGAAGTTACGGGATTCTGAATTAGAAAATCAGATATTAAAAAA
>MAAC01011331.1_pt1 | contig 64167 bp, 62 predicted proteins | sample 1115981 | NCBI WGS metagenome assembly MAAC01 (sample SAMN04961126, study PRJNA320927) | seawater metagenome | isolation source: sample BD02T64 sea water enriched with oil for 64 days | place: USA:Gulf of Mexico | collected 2013-07-27 | reverse complement strand
ATATCGCCTAACAATTGTATTTGTTCTGCAATATCCAAGTGGTTTATTTGCTTTCTCAATGTTTCTTCTAACACCCCTCCTCCTACTATTACTGCTTTAATATCAGGAAAACTTATCTTAAGTTGAGCTACCAAATCTATAAATAAATCTACCCTTTTTAAGGGGATATAACTCGATACACAAATTAAGTCTATGGGTCTATTAACCTTAGTAGAAAAAACTACATCAGCCGTAGTTATACCCCAAGGAATGACTACTTCTACCTGTGTTTTAGTATGACTCTCTAACACCTCTTTCTGAAACCTTGACAAGGCAATAAGTTGAATGTGAGACAAATGTAAGAATCGCAAATAATTGTTAGTCTTCTTGGCATCTTGTCCCATTAAAGTACAAAAATGCGGAAGCTTGTATTTTTGACTAAACTTTTGCCCCAGCAAAGCCGATTCTCCTAACCAAAAACTATGCACTAAGTCTATTGGATTTGCTTTATGAAGCGCTTTTAAATTGCGATAAGCTCTACGCCAAACAAGTGGTCTTTTCACCAAAGGTCCGTTGGCACCACCACTGGGATAAACAGTTACTCCAAACAATTTATAGGATTGCGTATAAAAAGGATAATGCAGCGTTACAACGCTTATTTCTACACCTGGAAAAGTGGTTTTTAACTGCGCCACAAACAATTGTAACGGAGGCACCATATTGCCATTATTTTCTTGATCTGGAAAAGAGGGCGAAACTACCGCTATATGTTTTACAATTTTATTTACGGACATGCTGGTATTGAATATAGTTATTTAGCCATCTATTTAATGTAATTATCGGTTAAGATAACAAGCTTAGAGCAATAGACAAATCATTTATTCTATTAAATAAAGTGGCTAAGCAATACCACATTAACAAGAAACAACTCAATAACTCTTTCAATATAAGGTTGACATTTGACCAACATAGTAGTTATACAGATAAAGGAGCATCCTCATTTGTACATTCCTTGCTGCTTTTTATTCAAGTCATAATACTCTTTTCCATAGCTATATTTCTTCAGTATGGACTTTCGGAATTTATAAAAATGAATCAATCGATCATTTTTAATAAAACCATGTATTGGCTCTGTTTTAAGGTTTTTAGTAGTCCCGTTGAGTATAGTGTACAACTCATTGAAATCATGTAAGTCATAATAACTGAAGCTGTGTCCACCTTTTGCTAAATAGAGATACGTATTTGGATTGTGCATTTTTTGCTTACAGTATTCAGTTAGCATAAATTCAAAGGGAATAGTTTTATCCGCTTTAGTTCCAAAATATATAACCGTTTTATTTTCTACAGTGGAATAGTTAACCTTTTTATTAAAATTACCTCCTTGAGGGTAACCATTAAATACAATTAGGCCATCAAAGAAATCCTGATTTGAATAAAATAACATATAACTTCCTGTTCCACCATCTGAAAATCCAGATATATAAACCTCGGCGTAATCCTTTGTGGTAGACTTTGTAAAATCTAAGAATGACTGATAGCAATATTCACTGTTCTCTAGCCAGTTTAATCTTTCGTTTGTAATTGGAATTAAGACATCAAAATTATTTTCAATAGATGATCTAATAAAATCATCATTCCCTTCTAATAGATAATCTAATTGGACTTTTCCATTTTCTTCCGTAAAGTGTGGGTTTGATAAACCTCCGTGAAGAAAAATAACCAAGCCTTCATTAATTTCATTTGACACGAAGAAATAACTGTTACTATTGTGCTCTATTATAGTTGTATCCGAAGACCCTTGTGCATTTCCATGTGCAAAGAATATAATCAATAAAAGTGATGATAAAATTGAATTACTCATATCCTGTCTTTTTATTAAAGATCATTACATTCTATTTTTGTTACACTTTGAAAAAGTAAAACAATATCAATTCGTTTCTTTTTAAGTCATTTCCTTTATTTCTGAAGCACGTATTCAACACTTTATCAAAGTGTCCAAAAGCTTATTAAATTATGCCGAAAAAACGTGCAAATTCAAAAAGCCAGTTTACTCATAATTAGGTAGCCCTTGGTTCGAGACCACTGGCCTCACAGAAAAGCTTCTTATTTGAGGAGCTTTTTTTGTTTTTGGTTGGTTTGAAAGCATGTTGAGCGGTATACTACTTGTTTACCCCATCAACAATATCGTGACAGCAGGAATTATGCAATCAAACTATGAGACATAAAAAAGCCCTCTCTTTATATAGAGAGGGCTACAATAAAAGTCCATGTGTAAAATAGTTCCGAATAGGCTATTGCTTACACAATAGGTTATTGGAATTTTCATTTCAGCTTCAGATCAAGATTTCGGAATAGTAAATCTTAATCCTAGATACAATTCCCTTCCTCGAGTTGGTCCCCAAACAGAACTGGTGTCAAAATACTGTCCAAATGGATCTTGCCAACCTGTAATTGGTCGCTCTTGTCTAAAGTTAAAAATATTTTCGCATCCCGCATACAGTTCATATTTCTTGAAGTTATAGGTGACTTGAGAATTTACAAGCATATAATTTTCTGAATAATCAGGCCCTCTAAGTTCAAGTGGAATACTTTGGGTATTTGGTAATCGCTGTTCGCCATACCAATGGAAATTCATATCAATGTGAAATTTATTGGATGAGGGTTTGTATCCAAAAGTTGCAACCACCTTATGCCTTGAATTAAAAGGAAGAAGAACCTTTTGTCCATCAATTTCTTTATAAACATCTAAAAAACTGTAAGCAGTTTTACATTCAAATTGTTTCCAAAAGTTAAGATATACTTCTGCCTGAAAAGTATTGCTAATACTTTTACCTTCAAAGTTTTCTATGATTGCCTTTGTTGGGTCTGAATCATAATCCGGAAATATTTGATTTTTAAATTCTGTTCGGTAATAATCCATACTGAAGAAACCTGAGACATTTTTCCCACTGAATTTTTGAGTAAGATTAATCCCTGTGTTCAAGGCTTTTTCTGGTTGTAATTCTTCAGCAAAAACAATATCTCTTGAACTGACAAGTAGGTTAATATTTTCGCTAAATAAGTTTACAGTTCGCCATCCTGTTCCAATATTTGCTCGCACAATTGTATTGGGTGTAAGGTCCCATTTTAAAAGCGTACGAGGTGTAACTCTTGTACCAAACTGATTGTGATTGTCCACGCGTAATCCGGCAATCCAGGTAAGTTTGTCATCGAGAAATTTCAATGTGTTTTCAGAAAATGCGCCTGCAATTTTCTCTTTTCTCAAATAGTTACCTGCATAGGTTCTTTGTAATGAATTATCAGTAAAGGCAATATCTTCATCTAAATTCAAATATCGAAAGCTGAATCCCGTCTTTAAAGAGTTCTTACCATAAGCATATTCATATAGCAGTTTCCCATAAAGACTAGTCTGATTGGCACCATATTTTACCGTTCCGAAATAGGATTTTTGGTCTTGATAAATACTTGAAACATACAAAGAAAAGTTGTTTTTGTCATTTAACCGAAATCCTGTTTTTGTCTGAATTTCAGGTTGATTTATGTTTACAGTCTGACCATAAACCAAATTGCTCCCCTTGTCAGTATTTTCGTTAAAAAAAGTTTGTCCACCAATTCGCTGTTCGTTAACAAACCGTACGCTAACACTACTGTTCCATCCCCAATCCTTATCATTTCCATATTTAAGTTTATTGAAAATCATATATCGAGTGAGTTTAGGAACGTCTATAAAGTTGTCCTTATCCCTATCAAATTCATTTGCTGGTTGCACAGAGTGTACAGCAGTTAAATTGCTCCATTTCCCTTTTTTAAACGCATAGTTGGCATTCAACTGCTTTTCCGAAAAGGAATTGATATAGGCATTCAGCAACAGTTTATCTGTATTGTCTGGCTCTTTAGTTTCTACATTTATTTGTCCGCTAATACTTTCAAACCCTTGTAAAACGCTGTTTGCACCTTTTGAAACGTATATATTATCCACCAATGTTCCTGGAAGACTACTAATACCATAGGTATAGGTCAATCCTTGTATCATTGGAAACCCATCAATCAAAACTTGACTGTAAACACCTGGAAGACCAAGTATTCGAAGTTCTTTTGAATTGGTAATAACATTAGTCGTTTGGGGCTGAACAGTTGCTTGTGTTTCAAAACATCCGGCCAGATCACAACAGGCAGTTTTACCTAATTCAGTTTGTGTAATCTGTTCTGTTTTTATTGGGTTATTGTTCAAAATAATAACTCCATCTTGCTGACTTTTAAGAACCACTTCATCCATCGTTTGTGCTCCCTTTAGTTTGAAATCAACAGACGTTTGATTCGTTATTTTTAGGGTATCAGAAGTATGACCAACGTAACTAGCTATAAGTAATTTTGGCGATATATTTTTTGTGGAAAGTTCGAATTTGCCATTAACATTTGTCGTTGTTCCTACTGTTGTATTTGCCCAATACACACTAGCACTTACAAGCGGCTCATTATATTCGTCGGTTACTTTTCCCAAAATACTTTGTGAAAACAAGGCATACGGAAACAGTAAACCAACAATGAAAAGGTACTTTATCATTGTTACTTAATTAAATAATGAAAGAGCAAAGCACAATTGGAATTACGCTTTACCTTACATCTGTTTACTGTTTTACTTTATAAGGCCTATCGTTGGGATTTTTACAACCACTCGTATTTTGGATGGCAGCATGTATTTCCTCCTCAGTAATCAAAGCTGGATTATATTCTATCTCAAAAGTACTCGTTGCGCCTGATTTTCCAACCTCACAGGAGCTAACGCCTTCTAATTTCGCAACATTCCCCGAAATTGTTTTTAGATCTGTTGAACAAGTAATTCCCTTTACCTTGGTAGTAATTTTTTTTGTAGTTTCTGTGACTTGTACTTCTTCATTCGTTGTTTGAGCAAAACTTGCTGTAGTTGAGGCTAACATAAATATAAAAGCCAACACTAAAAGATTTGAAAATTTCATTTCTCTGATTTTAAGTTGTTTAACTGAAATCTAAACCGAATACTCGGTCTTAATACGTAATCGAATATATTGTTAAACAAATCGAGGCGGTTGCCAAAAGTCAGAAATGAATTTGGAAGAAATAAATGATTGATAACTAAAATTCTCTTCAGATGAAATACCTATTTTTAGGGTTGGAAAAAAGGGTAAACCAACATATACCAAATTGCATGCACAACAAGCCTGAAATGGATTGCACAGTCCCTTTGTTTCTTGGTCATTCTTGTTATCCGATTCGTGTTTTTCTGAAATTGGACTGTACTTACTTTTTAAACAACAAGTTTGCTGGCTTTCTGATGAAAACGTAATGGTATCAATCCCTGGTTTTACCGAGAGAAAGATCACCGTAATAGTTAATATATAAGTCCAAATTTTCATCAAATCGTTGCAAATTTACAAAATTTGAATGAGTTTATTCTTGAATTTGGATTTTGTAATTACATAATACAAAAGTATTGTGCTGCAGCTAGGTATTTATTTCTCTTTACTTAATTTTCCATTTTTATGGAATTGTTCAATCATTTCAGACTCATCCTCTTTGTACATTGTCCACTTTCCATCAAATTGGTCATTTTAATACCTATTAAATCATTATCGACTAGAAGGAGGAAGACTTGAAATTTAAGCTGTATAAGAAGGTCTTTATTTAACGAAGTGTTCTCTAATTAATCTAACTAGCCAAGATAACTCATACAGCATATAGCGCCTAAAAAGAAAAATAGAAGTAGGTATTTAATAAGGTGCTGAGTTTGAATAATTGGAAACATAATAGGCCCAATGGTAGTTTAATCTTAAGGACAATATACCATTCTCTCAGCATTCCTTTTAAGTTCTTTTGAACTCACCAAATAATTTAACGAATTGAAGAAAACCTAATGATTTTTTAACTATAGGGCTGCAAATATTACAAATGGTATATTTTGAATCCCAAAACATCAGAGTCACTTGAAAGTGACTCTGATGGAAACGAATAAACTTCTCAAGAAACGTTCCCAGTTTGTATAAGAATAGTATGAGATTAAATACACTGACTTTTCTGTTTAGCACTTAGCCCATATAGTTTTACTTATTGCTGAGTTCCGCTATTTATGTCAGCCAATTTTTCTTAATTCCTAATTTTGAAAACCAAATAAGAAATACACCAAAAACAACTACCATTATTGGCATTACTACAGAGACTGGACCATATACCTCCATAGATTCTGTAACAAAAACATTTTGTATCATTTGTGGAATTATAGCACACAATGAAATAATAAAAGCCAATTTAGACCATTTCTTTTTTAACACTAAACCTATTGAGCCCAATAAACCTCCAAATACTGCAATCGCAAATACCATTTTTGTCCATAAAGGATAACTTTGGTACAATTCTTTTTCTGCGAGCGGAAGGGCATCAAGCGCCTCGTTTGAAATAAATGTGTGCATGAAAAATGAACCGACTCCCATTAAATTCCACACCAAAAAGAATACTGCAACTACCAAAAACCAAGTTGGCATTTTTGTTTTTTCATTTTCCATAATTATTTTCCTTTAGAGTTAACATCAAAACTAATCATCCACTGAATACCGAACTGGTCAGTAAACATTCCAAAATAGGAGTCCCAAAAAGTTTTGTTCATTGGCATTGTGACATTTCCATTTGAAGAAAGCACATCAAAAAGTCTGTCGGCTTCTTTTTGAGAGTCGGCGTTTATTGATACTGAAAAATTGTTTCCTACTGTTATTCCTTTTGCCCACTCTCCACCAGCATCACTTCCCATCAGTACAGTGTTTCCAATTGGTAATGAAATATGCATAATATTATTTAGTTCAGATTCCTCTACCTTACAATTTGGGTCGTCCTGTGGCATATCTTCAAATCTGCCTACATGAGCAAAATCACCACCAAATGCCGCCTTGTAAAAATTAAAGGCTTCTTCGCAATTTCCTTTAAAAGTTAAATAGGTATTTACCGTTGTCATTATTGTTTGTTTTTTTAGTTTTTCCTAATGGCACACATCCATGTGTATCACCTCAGCAGAAGTTGGATTGTAAATTAGTAAATTTAATTCACAATTATTTCTTAAAACCACAAATTCAAAAACCCCACAAAAATTATAAACCTACTAATCAAATAACTATACCCAAAATGGTAGCTTACTCATAATCAAGTGGTCTTTGGTTCGAACCTATTGAGCCCACCTTAATATCTTCTCATGAAAATGAGGAGCTTTTTTGTTTTTGGTGAATTGAAAGAATGTTTTGGGTATACTACTTAAGCCTTAAAACTGGCGCTATAATGATTAGCAGGAAATTATTGCCAGAATTTTATTGATTGTATCTTTCATATATCGTAATACTCTGACTGTTATAATTACAAATATACAATTGATTGTTCTGGATTATTATATCTGTTGGGCCATTTAACTGTTCACTTAGTACCTCAATTAAATTACCTTTTAAGTCATAAATCAATACTCTGTTTCCATAAAAGTCGGTGACAAAAATATGGTCATTTGACACATAGATACCAGTTGCAACTTGAATGTCATCAAATTCTCCTATAATCTGTTGAAAGTGTCCCAACTTATCAAATACCTGAATCCTATTATTGTAGGCATCTCCAACGTAAATCAGGTCATTTTTGATAGCTACATCTGTGGGGTAATACAATTCTCCATGCCTATTTCCTTTTTCACCTATTAACGTAGTTTTCCCATTTTCCACCAGAACAATTTTATGGTTATAAAAATCAGCAATTGCAATCAAATTATCTCTTATATCAATAGCTGAAGGTCCATCGATACAAGTATGGATCTGTAAATATTTAATGCTGTCCATTAGGATGAGTTTTATCTGATCCGACAAATATTCTGGAACGTAAACGATATGATTGTGTACTGCAATATGCATGGGGCGTTGAAAGTCTGAATATTTTTTCAGTACTGTTCCTGTTGAACCTAATTGAATAATGCTATTGTTCTCTGGGTCAGAAATCCATAAAGTTGAATCTTCACTAGCTATGCCAATCGGTGATATGTTTTCCAAATAGATTATTTTGTAAAAGACCCAATTTGAATCAGATTGACATTGTGTCAACAACCCGTTGAAAACAAATATGAATATCAAAAGTTTATTCAAGGTCTTCATCGTGATCTTCTTTAAAGGGATGTTTCGAAAACATAATTTTCCGTGAGGTAAATCCGGCATCTTCGATTATTTTTATGAGTTCTTCTTCTGATGGTTTACTTTCTATTGGGACGTTAAACCGAACTATACCTTCTTTCATTAAAATATCAAATTCTTTTACATCTTTAATTTTTTTTAATTTTTTTTCAATACCGTAGGCGCAAAAAGGGCAGGATAAACCATCAACATAAATACTAACATAACTTACCTTCTGTGTATATACTTGAGCTATAATAGTATCTGTTCCGGCACTCAGACCTATTATTATGACAGTTATGAAGTATCTTATGTGGGGATATAGAAATTTCATAGGGTTTGTTTTTAATTATAAGTGCATTTCCAAGGTTAATTTGTAACTGGTTTTATTTTTTGAAAGATATCGAGAATTGAATATATTCCATTTCACACCACCTCTCAAAGCGATATTTCTATAAGTTAAGAAGAAGGAAGGGGCAATGGAAAAATTATGTCCTCCGCTTTTCCTTATGGTCTTTTCGTTAAGCCTAGATTTTTGATGGACATCTCCTAGAGTTTCCAAAAATAACACAATATCAGGTTTAAAATAGGAGGCCTTTATGGGACGATAACCGATGGTCAAATTGTAAAGTAATTGATCTCCTGACTCAAAGTCTTTGTCAGTAAATTTAAGTGTGTAACCAGTACTAGCAAACCAGAAATATGTTAAGGTTTCTTGTCCACCTGTTAAGGCAAAATTGAACAATTTAGGCTGATTTTTGTCTCTGGGTATTGATACTGCTGAAAAAGCGGATAGTTGCCCTAGACTACCTTGTTTTGCTTTCATCCAAAATCGATACTTATTTTTAAAATTTACCGAGTTCCATTGGTATTTTTTGCTTTCCATTTGGAATGGAGTCTCAACGATCGTTGTCCAGTTTTTTGTAAGGCCATAACCTAAGGCATATTCTGATTCAGTTACGTTTGAATTCCAAAGGATAGTGAAATGTGGAGCAAACCCATTTTTAAACAGGACATGTGGACCAATACCAAATAGTGGTTCATGGGCTCTTAATGAATACAATCCCATGAAAAGCAGGACAATAACTATGGAAACTGAGCGATTCATGTTTTTATTACAGTAACCCTTAAGTTACGCAAAAATAGAAACACCAGCAAAAAGTGGCAGAAGAGGCTGAACTAAGCTGACCTTATCTATATGGCCTGTAAAGAAAAAAGAAGACACATAGAAATGAAAGACGTTAAATGTTAGGGTATGACCTTATAATATTGGTCGTATTGAAAAGATAATTATTTACTCAATTCATGTGAATGATGATGGTCTTCATTATGGTTATGATCCTTTTTATCTTTAGATATTTTTTTTACAGCTACACCATGTCTAAAGACCATTTCTCCTCCGTAATATGCGGTCGTAAACATAAAACCAAGACTAATTAATCCAATGGTCATATATAATATGGATGCTTTGATTGGAAATTTACCTTTTAATACTATTCGCCAGATTAATAAGAGTAAAACACAACCTAAAACGAAATAACCTATCGATTGGTGTGTCTGTATTAGATTATGAACTTGATTGTCGTGGGATACTGTATTGGCCGCAATCAATCCACTGATTACTGTCAGAATGGTAGCAGCTCCTGCCAATAAAAGATTTACCCATGCTACATAGTGGAGTCTCTCTTTATGGAAGATTTTAGCAATAATATCCAATACGACCGATACTGTAAAAAGTGCGATAGTGAAATGATTAATGATGGGATGAATCAGTGTGATATCAATCATAATTGTAGTGTATTGATATTTTTTAATCATTCAAATATTAGAATAAATGTATGATAATTTGAACGTTACGCCAATTATTGAACTTTAAATTAAAAAAAGCCACTTGATAACTAATTGCATCTACAAGATTGCAACTACAGCAAATCGAGTATTTTTTACTCGATACTACACAAATTATTATATTTAAGTCCCACTATTTATACCTAAGAAAACATTCAAGACATAATCAAAACCAATAAAATCATCTACAAAAACATGTATTCGAGGTGCTACAGCACCATATCCGGCACATTAGGTATATCATACGGAAAACTAAAAAACAGTGATTTTACATTAATTTACACTTATTAAATCTATTTTGAACACTGTCAATATACTTTTATAAAAAAATAAAAATCATGAAAAATAACAGCCTTAAAACACTGACTATATTATGTCTTTCTACATTTATGTCTTGTTCACAAAACAACACAACTGTTGAGAACAATAAAGAAGAAAAACCTATAGAAAAGGTGAACACAAAAAAGAAAGAGCCACACAAATATGGTGGATGGTATTGCCCTGATAATTTAAATGGTTTTCCAGCAGTAGATATTAACAATTGGAAAAGCGTACCTGTTGTAAATGGAAGAATGGCAACTAAGAAAGAAACTCAAAATGGAACTTCCTTAATCTTTGTTGATAATGAAAAATATCCAGAGGCAAATTTTTTGGATATTAAAATGCCTAAACTGGCTAGATTTTACAATAATTATTCAAAAAAAGAAGAAATTATAATCGTAATACAAGCTATAAATATTTTAAATGATTCTATAGTAGGTTTTAGATATTTGAATGGAGGAAATGGGAGTGCTTGGTTAAATGAAGTCAAGTTTCTTTCGGATAATGAGATTGAAAACATTTCACCTTCCCGCTTTGTCTCTCTCAATATCACAATAAATGCTACTCAAGATGAAATTTGGGACGTCCTAACTAAACCAGAATACAGCAAAACTCTTCAACCTATTTTTGATGAAAAAAATACACTTAAAGCTGATTGGAATAAATCATCAAAAGTTAATTTCAAATATCTTAATGGAGGTATTATCACTTCAGAATTCGCAGCTAATCTATTTGGTAATCAATACATTCAAATTGATGGTGAGTTGGGCAATTATCAATATGTTGAAAAATTCCTTCTTTTAGAAAATGAACAAACAAAAAACACAGAATTACAAATCGTATGCGGTCCTTATAGTGATAATTTTGAAAATCAAAAATTCATATTAAATAACTGGGGGCAAAAAGTAAAAGAATTGAGTGAAAAAAACCAGTAGTGTATAACGTCAGCAGAAGTAAGACTCTAAGTCAATAAATTTAAATCACATTATTTCTTAAAACTTTATCTGAAGACTTACAATTGAAGATGGAATAATTTAAATTTGAACTTAAATTATCCAACTTCAGCCGACATTAGACATATTTTGTTTGATAAAGTGCCAGATATACTTTTGTCCCTATAAATTAAGATGTGTACAACCAATGGTTTTGAAACAAAAAAAAATCAATTTTATTTATGGTATAGTAATATTACTTTGCTTTATGCCATTTATTTCTCCTGTAATTGCTTTGGTAATAGGTCTTCTTTTATCCCTTTTGGGTTTTAAGAATCCCTACACCGCAAAATACACATCACTTTCATTAAAAGCATCCATAGTTTTAATGGGCTTTGGCATGAATTTATTGCAAGTTATTAGTGCGTCAAAAACGGGTTTTATTGATACAGCTATATCTGTTGTATTTGTAATGATTTGTGGACTATTAATTGGAAAGCTTCTTAAAGTTGATTCCAAAATCACCTTACTCATTTCAACTGGGACGGCAATATGTGGAGGTAGTGCGATTGCTGCACTTGCTCCAGTTATAGACGCAAAGAATTTTCAAATATCATTCTCATTAGCCGTAGTATTTATCCTTAATGCAATTGGACTAATTATTTTTCCAAGTATAGGTCATTACTTTAGTCTTAGTCAGGAAACCTTTGGCTATTGGGTAGCGATAGCTATTCACGATACAAGCTCAGTAGTAGGGGCTGGAGCAGAATATGGTCCAGAAGCTCTTGAATTAGCAACTATTGTAAAATTAATTCGTGCCTTATGGATTATTCCCGTTTCGATAACTATTGCATTATTACAAAAAAACAAAACAAGTGGTAAGATTAAAATACCATGGTTTATAGGTCTTTTCATAGTAAGTATTATCCTAGCATATTTATTACCCAATTTTGGGGATACATTTACGCATTTACATTGGTTAGGTAAACGAGGAATGGTAATTGCACTTTTTTTAATAGGTTCTGGTATTTCTGTTTCTGAAATAAAAAAAACTGGATTAAAGAGTTTTATTTTAGGCGTCTTACTTTGGCTATTGATTGGAGTAGTATCATTTCTTGCACTCACGGGTACCTTATAACAAGACCTACCGTTTTTCATCCCGCCACTATCAGTTGGTCTCGATTACACTTTCGGGAGACAGCCACCAAAGAAAAAGCCTCCTCAATTACTTGAGGAGGCTGCAAAACATTGAATTAGTTTAAACCTAAAAAAACTAGATTCAAATTATGCTTAATGTGTTATGATAATCTTTTGTGTGATTGTGTGATGTTTATCTGAAAGATGAATTAGATACACTCCACTTGTCCACTCTTTAGTATTAATCATCCCTGTTTTTAAAGGTTGATTCAACAATACTTTCCCAGTTAAATCGGTTACCTTGATTTCAATTTCACTATCCAATGAATTATCAAGATCAATGTTAAAGCTTTCGTTCGCAGGATTTGGGTAAATATGAATGGAATTCTCCAGTGTATTTTCCTCAATACCAACATTCCAGGTAGTGACCAAATTCACTGTATTCCCATCATAATCTACATACCATATTTTACCATCAGGACCTATCTTCACTCCCATTATACCTTGAGCACCTGTTGAAATTCTACCTAATTCCGTTGCTGGCATTGAAGCTATATCATAAATAATTATTTCACCTGTTTCGTAATCACTTACGATCATGCGATCATCAATTACATCAATTCCTGCTGGCTTTATCAAACCTGAATCTATTACATTTTCCCAAGTATAGTCGTTTATGTATTTATATTCAACAATACTCTCAAATGGACCGAAAGAAGGTGTAATACCTTTAGTTCCTGTATTCATTTCGATTCTAAAAACTTTTTGGTTTCCATAATCAACCACATAAACCCAATCTCCAGACACTACCAGATGACTTACAACTTTGTTATTAGGGTCTTTTGCAACAGAAAAATCATTGTACCTATGTATGATAGCATCACCGTGGAATGTATTTCCTGGTCCATGGTCATCTACAAAATCATAACGAACTATGTCATTGCTATAACCATCAAATACCCAAAAAACATTGTCTTTTTCACTTGCTATACCTTGAGAATATGGAGATACGTGAAGCATGTCCAGGTGACTACCATTTCCACCTGACGGCTGTGCATAAATCGATAAATCACTAGACCAAAGAGCTGGACCTGTAAATGGCGTTCCTCCATCATGATTGGCATCAAAAACGCCCGGTGAATTTGCAAAGTTTCCATTTTTACTGAATGCAATCCCTGTTGGAAGTGACATGAAATGCCATGCATTTCCATCCACTTTTTGCTGCATTGACATATTTGGCTCTGCTGCATTATTGATAATAACTGTTGAACCTCCCTGAGATTCTGTTCTTTTATTGATTACCCACAATTCATTTTTTGATAATAATGGATGAAAGTCCAAGTCTGTAGGTTTATTGATCTGATCTGATGAATTCGCTATTTCTAAAATAATAGGTGTAATAGAAAGGTAATCATCAATAATATTAGGAATCCCAACGCCTAACTCAACTGTGGTAATCAAAGTATCATTCTCGTTGTTTAAATCCGCATTACCATTTAGGTTAGAGATCCAAGTCTTTATAGTATGAACACCACTTGTAGCATTCCATAGGTCTGGATGACTGAATGTATACGGCTCATAATTTTCAAGATCTAATCCAGTAAAATTTGCAGTTAAGATATTTCCATTATCTATTTGATAACTAATATCTAATGAGTCTATAGTGGTAGTTCCATAATTAAAAATAATACCCTCCACTGGTTTTACACCTTCTTGATCATAAAGTTGTGGTGAAGTAATACTGTATAACCCAATATCGTAACTTGGTGGTTCAGATGCTACAAAAGTAAGCGTGAAGTTCCCTCCAGCCATAGGTTCAAAGACTTCTATTTGATAACCGTTAATCTCGATTTCAAATTCGAATCCTCCATCTCCCCAATCATCCACATAAATAAGATCATAAGATTCTCCCTGAGTCAAACAAAAAGGACCTACGGTTACATCTGTATTGTTGCCATAACCACTACCTACTGGCTGAACTTGAGCTCCACCTCCGTTACATCCTACAATTGTACTTCCACCTGAAGCGATAGTACTATCCCCACAACTGTTTCCTGATGGGACAATCTCCCAATATCCTTCATAACCATATTGATCAGTTTCAATGGTTAATCCCAATTCTACTTCACCAGCTGTACACTGTGCGTTTACTGTATGTAAACCACCAAGCAGACCTATTGCAATGGCAAAAGTTTGTATATTTTTATGCATATAATTATTTTTTGAAGTCAAATTTTCCAGTTCAATTGGAAAATCATGACCAATAGTGATTGTGAACTCATTGTTTAATGATTACTTATGCAATTCTTTCATGCAAAAACAACCTCTGAAATTTGATTTCCTAATTCCAGAACTTAGCGAATAAGCTTCCTTGTTTTAGATAAAAAATAGGGATACAAATAGAGGCTGGATATTCCAATTAGCTTACCATTCACTCATGGATAACTACCAGCTAACTTGAATTATATTATTAATCTATTTGCATCAAGAAGATAAACGATTTAAATAAGAAAGGACTGAAACATAATAATGCTTTTCTGTTTCAGTAAGGGAGGAATAAATTTGGGTTCAATTATTTCAAGTCTATTACCTTCAATAGAATCATTGAAACGTAATGCCATTGAAATGACCAAGGCATGTGAATAATCTAAATTGTATTTTTTTACAGACTTATATTCATCTGTATTTTGGGAACATTGTAATTCATTCTTGCAACAGGTACTTGAACAAATGAGACTTCCATCTTTTGAACATTGCTTATATTCTTTCAAGGAAATTGATTCGATCATGCCACAATTAAGATGCTTATGATCTATCGAAACTTCAGAAAGCACAGCCATATCTCCACAATAATGCGTGACTATGGAAAATCCAATATTACTATATAGAAGTAACATTACCAGTATAATAGGTGCAAGTCTTTTCAAAGAAAAATGTTAAAGTTCTTTGTCAAAAATAATGTATTTTTCCTATGATCTAGATAACATCACTTGGTTATAAGCGTATATTAGTGTTAAATTATGTTAAGATTTAAATGATTTTGATTGTATAATTGTAGTTTATTACATTTCTATAAACTTGGATCCTGATTAAATTAGCACTGAAAAATAACAAGCCTAAAGCTGATAATGACAGAATGGACAGTTGTCTAAGCAGATGGACTTAGCGTTATTTGATCATTTGATAATTTCTAGGGATGGATATTATAGCTCTAAGGATGAATGGGTTTTATATCGCCAAACATCCCTTTGGAAAGGATATTGTTTGAATGAAAAGGAATATTATTTTGATTTTTTTTATTATTGCCTGTAATAATTTTTGATTTCCACCACTAACTAAGAAAAAACTAGCGTGAGTAGTTATTTCTATATAGCATCCATTTTACCTTATTCGGGTATAATCATAAAAATCTGCAGGGCCTATACCAACTCCCAAGAAGATTTTGAAGATTATTATCAGGAGGTCTGTCTTCAAATTTGGAGAAGTAAAGACAACTTTCGTGCAGAGTCTGAATGGTCTACTTGGATCTATAAAATCTCATTAAATGTCTGTTTAACTTTATTGAAGAAGAATAAAACCAAGGGGCAGGAATTTGTTTCAGATAGCCTTCCGGCTGAATTGGCCGATTCAAATCCTAATTTTAGAGATGAAATACAAGACAAATTGTATGTTGCTATTCGGCAGTTATCCGAGGTGGATAGAGCTGTCATCATGCTGTACCTAGAAGAAAAATCATATCAAGATATTGCAGAAATAATTGGTACCAATTCTAACAATATCGGTGTGCGAATTAGTAGAATAAAGGAACGTTTAAAAAAATTATTAGATGGAAAAGTCAATTGAAAACATGTGGAAAGAAGCTTTTTTGAAAAGCGATGCATTGGTGGCCCCTAAGGTGAACAATTTGTTTAACAAGAAATCACAACATATTGTTGATAAATTCAAGAGAATGTTCAGGATCAACCTGAATGCTATGTTTGTGTTTGCATTCATTGTGTTGATTACATCTTACTTCACTGGGATTATATATTTAGGAATTGCTATGTTCCCCCTATTTATGACAGTGATAATGGTAAACCGAAAATTATTTAAAAGTATAGCGCATGTTGATTATAGTCTAGATAGTTATCAATATCTCAAAAGCTTTGACTCTTGGTTGAAGGAACAAATAGCGGTCAATACTAAAATGTCAAGGTTTGCGTATCCTTATGTATTACTAGCTCTAATGGTCGGGTTTTGGTTTGTGGAACAAGAGGGTAAATTCCTAGGGCAGGTATTTTTATCGGATCTTATTGCCGATAATCCCGATTTGTATTTAGTATTTGGATTACCACTTATTGGAATAATTGCCTTGGTCTTCTTATTAATATTTTTAGGGTTTATTGGCGGTAAACTATATGTATTTGAAATGAATATGTTCTACGGGAAAGTTATCTCTAAATTGGATGAGATCATAGCTGATATGGAAGAGTTAAGAAGCTAAATCGCCAAATTGAATTCATATAAAAATAGTAAAAATGATGTACGCTAAATTAACCTATGAGTTAAGCCAACCAGAGTCATTCACTGAAGGCTCAAAAGGAATCTAATCAACACGCTCTACCCACCTTAATGCTGATGAAAATTCAGTAAAACTTTGCATATTATATCTGGGGTTTTTCCTCTTCAAAAGAGAAGGAAGAGCTACAGCAGAAAAATCAATAACCACAGCCCATTTAATCTTTGTAAGTAAGTCAAGATGTTTGTCGTAAACTGCGGCCACCAACTTCATATCATTAACATCAATACTAAAATCGGTATCCACATGATGGGTAATTACACCTATTAATCCGCTATGTATAATCCCCTTCTTGATATCATCATCAGCACTATTAGCAAGATCTAGCAAACTCAGACATCCTTTAAGTGTCCTTACCAATATAGTATCATTCTTGATATATTCGTGAGTTATTGAATACTTCATATTATCCATTGTCCATTAAAGATAAGGCTTTTGGTTCAAGTTTTTGATATTATACAAGAACTTGAAGTTTGAATTAAAACCTATCACACATATTCACTTACAGATATATTTAAAATGAGTATTTAATCTATTAAGGATATGATTACATGAAATTTAACTGAATATTGATTTGAATATTTTGGCTGAAATTAATTGGTCAAAAGCATAAACCCTTTTTTATTTTAAAAAGATAAATACTCCTTATTTTAGCATTCACTTAAATACTAAAATTAGTAACTTTGCACTATGGATAAAAGAACCTGTATACGTATTGATGCCAATACAAGACAACTGGAAAACTGTAAAAGCTACCTTAATCAATTTGACATTGAGTTAAGCCAGTTATCAAATACCTTAAGTCTAGTAGGAAATGACGTTAGATTGAAAATCATATTTCTCATTAAAAAAGAGAAACAGCTTTGTGTATGTGACCTGAGTGATATTTTAGGCTTAAGTGTTTCTGCAATCTCTCAGCATTTGAGAAAACTGAAAGATAAAAACATACTCAAAACAGATAGAGAAGCTCAACTAATTAATTATTCCATTACCGAAGAATATATTCCTATTTTATCCATGATTCTCTCGAATGTATCAATACCAGAAGAAGTCCTATCCAAATGAAAAAAGACAAAAAAATAGTATTTACAGGTATTCTTACAGCCGTTGGTGCTTCCCTTTGTTGTATTACTCCAGTTCTAGCTGTCATTTCAGGTGCATCTGGTTTTGCTTCTACTTTTAGCTGGTTGGAACCATTTAGACCTTTTCTTATAGGTATAACTCTTATTGTACTTGCATATGCTTGGTATAGTAAACTTAAACAAGAAAAAGAAGTGGATTGTGCTTGTGAAGAAGAGACCAATAGTTCATTTACAAAAGGGAAAAACTTTCTTGGCTTAGTTACCTTCTTTGCTGTTGCCATGTTGGCTTTTCCATATTATAGCTCTATTTTTTTCAATAATGATTCCCCAAATACTATAATTGTACAAAGTCAAAACATTCAAACATTACAAGTTGATATAGAAGGAATGACTTGCGACGCCTGTGAACATCATGTAAATCATGCTGTGAATCAATTAGAAGGTATTGTGAAAATTCAAACTTCTTACAAAGATGCTAACTCAAACATTCAATTTGATAGCACAAGAGTAACAATTAAAGATATTCTTATAGCTATTGAATCAACAGGATACACAATAACTCAACCTCCAACAAAATGAAAGTTCAACTGAAATCCATTATAACTTGTCCAAATTGCGGACATTCAAAAGAAGAAGTAATGCCAACTGATGCCTGCCAATACTTCTATGAATGTGTGAATTGCAAAGAGATACTAAAACCTATAAATAATGATTGCTGTGTATATTGTTCATATGGAACTATACCTTGCCCTCCAATTCAAGAGAATAATACATGTGGAGATAATGGCTGTTGTTAAAGAATAAAGTGTTTATAAATCTTTCTACACCTATTTTATAATCAACTTTTCACTTAGCACTTCTCCCCCCTCAAGCAATACTTGTAAAAAGTAAATTCCAGAAGGAAAATCTGAAATATCAAATTGGTAATCTTTTTGACCTTGACTCAAATCAAAGGAGGTCAATTTCCTACCTGATAAATCAACTAAAAAGAGCTTTGTACCTTGCTCAATATTGAAATGTACTTCCAGACTACTTGTTGCTGGGTTTGGCAATATTTCTATCGGATCCATCCCATATTCTTCAATTCCTAAAGGGCAATAATCCATTACATGTACCACATAAATATTGGAAGTGATTCCATCTTGGGCAGTAACAGTTATTAATATATCACCCAAAGGAGCAACAGTGCCTGAACCAGTAATTTGATAAGTAGAATTTATATCCGTGGGGACAACTATTAAATTAACCAAGGAGGTAAACCATGATCCAACTTCCAATGATATTGAAAAGGCATCTACCTCCCATTCCATTGGGTAAAATGGAAGACAAAAGAAACCTGTGTCGGTGTACAAAGAATCTAAGGTTGCAATAGAAGAGGGTAAGTCATATATCCAATTGATATAATAAACAGCATCACCTATTCCAGTTTCAATAGTTAATATTGTAGTTCCAGGTACACTTAAAGCATCCTCTATCACAAGTGAATTCAAAACAGTAGTACTATCGCATAGTATCATTTCAACATTTGGAATTGCAGAACCATATGGTATTGATACAGTATACGCCAGTACAGTAGGAGTAAAATTAGGAACAGAAGTACCATTAATTACTATATCACATACAATGGAATCGGTTGAAGACTGAATCTCTTCTTGATTTAACTTTAAATAATTTGGATTTGCTTGAACTAAAAAGTTAGTACAGAATAGTACAATTAATAGATATAGATATTTCATTTTCTAAATTTTTCATTATCACTAATATAACAAAATATCACAATAAAATATCTTATTAATCAATGGCTTAACTTTCAAAAGAATATAATATTACCACTCAAATACGAGTATTACCCACTTTTACGAGCCCCCTAGAAATTGTTCGTACAGTAAAAAGAGTAAACACTCCATTAAGAAATTGTAAATAAATAGCCTAAAATCTATTGCATCATACATTCAATAAGTCAAGGAAGTATTACATAATAAAGTGAAATCGCCCATTTTTCAAAGAGAAATCAGTTCAACCTAGACTACTTCTCCTTTAATCTTACCTGTAAGCTATTCGGAAATTCAATTCATAATTCTAAATAACCAAAAACACGAAGCTCAAGCTAGCTGACATACAGCAAGTTAGATTACTTGAGCCTTTTTTATTTTTTTATTAATACTATCGCTTGCATTTAAATTATTAGCAGTACATTTGCCACATATTTACAACAAATAACTATTATTATGCACAAAGGCACAGTAAAATTTTTCAATGAAACTAAAGGATTTGGTTTTATCGTTGAAGAAGGATCAAATCAAGAACATTTTGTTCATGTATCAGGTTTAATGGATGAAGTTCGTGAGAATGACGAAGTTGAATTTGACTTAGAAGAAGGAAGAAAAGGATTGAATGCTGTAAATGTTAAAGTACTTTAATATTTACCTTACATATATTTTTTTTTGAAAAGAGTCTATTATTTATAATAGACTCTTTTTTTTTGCATAAATATTTTAGTTTCTCAAATTTCCTGAGAGGTTTAACTTAGCGTATTCTTTAAGAATTAACATATAGATCTTCTCTAGCATTAACGTTTCATCATTTTTTTAACTACTCTTTTCCCATCAACATTTATAGACATAAAATACATTCCAATTGGAAGACCACCTATAGGTATCATTTCTGACTGAGAATTAAAAATTGGGAATTCCATATATTCTTTTCCTTTGATATCAAATACCTTAATTAACCCCTCGTTTACATTCTCACCAAAATTCAACTTGAGGATGGAGGAGTATCCATCTTGAGTAATTGTTAAATTTGATAGAAACAAATACCCCAATCCAAAGTATTTTATTAGTAGCTATAAATAATTCACTAAATCCATCTCCATTCACAACATTTCCCACCCACTTCACACACTTTCTTCGCCAATTAAACAATGATGATTTATGCAAAATAATACCTATTCCACAGCTCGAAATACATAAAAATAAAATCACATATTTTTCGTATTTTGCTTTTAATCAATATTTAATATCTTTTAATATGAAATTACTATTTATCACATTGACAACACTTTCCATCTGGGGATTTAGCTACTCTCAAGAATTCAGTTACCAAATGTTTTTTGAAGATGCTGCGGGATTCAAAGACTCCATTACACTTGGATATGACATTACAGCCACAGATAGCATTGACGCCACCTTTGGTGAAATCAACATCATTTCCACTCCACTTGATTCAAACTTAGATGTAAGAATATCTGATGAATGGTTCAATAGCACCTATCTATCTACAGTTGGAAGTTACCATACCAAAAAGCAAATTGTAAAAAATATGTGTAGCAGTTGGTTTTCAATTTCAAGTATCGAAATTTCCACAGATTACTGGCCAGTCACAGCAACTTGGGATAGCTCCTTGTTTACTGATTCTTGTAGGCTAGGAAGTGTTTTTACCTCCATGTCACCAGGAGGATGGTTTGATGTTTTAGGTCCTAGTAATTTGCATCAGGCAAAGCTAAAGTTTGGGAACGAAATTACATTTACATCAAATGTACATGATTCAGAATTTTCATGGAATAATTACTATTACATCAATCAGAGCAATGATTCAATTCCATTTTTCTGGCACACATATGGGGGTTATTCATTACTCTCTATTGGTATTGATGAATTGAATTCTTCTGATCTAATCTCATTATCTCCAAATCCGGTCTCCAACCTTCTACAAATCAATTATAATATTGATGATATAAAAATTAAACAGATTAAAATATTTGATATTTTAGGGAAGGAACAATGGATAAATTGGAAAGACAATACCATTGATTTAAGTAGAGTACAAAAGGGATTATTAATTGTTCAAATAACGCTTGATAACAACCAAAGCTTCACCTATAAGATAGTCAAAGCATAAGTGTATTATTAGAGAGAAGGGGTAGTGCAAAACCATCTCTAGTCAAAAAAAAGCCCCTCTAAAAAGAAGGGCTAAACAATTTAACTTTGTTATTCATTTTTCAGAACAATCACTCGGCTGATTTACTAATTTTTAATCAATTTTTCACTTTGAATTAATTTCCCCAGCTGATATACTTGAATAAGATATAATCCTGATGTATAATCAGACAGATCCACTTGATAGTATTCCACTCCCTCTTGCAGGTTAATGGATTGCACCATTCTTCCAGAAATATCAATTAGCTTAATCAAATCCATATTACCCGATTTAACGTGAATATTTAGCAAATCACTAACTGGATTAGGATAAATCTCTAATTGATCTAATGAAATTTCATTGACCGTCAACGGAGGACAGGTATCCACAAAATAGACCTCATAAAAAACTACCGAATCTTGATTCTCAACACCAACTCTAGCATATCGCAATGGATCTTCTGGAGTAGTGTAAGTATATACTTCAGCTAATGTGTCTACAGCAACAACATTTTCCAGTATTTGAAAACTATAATAAGATGAATCTACTACCACATAATAGATGGATTGATCACCATTGAATTCCTCACACCAAGTAGCATTTGAATCTGAAATAAATACCAAATCAAAATTTGGAGAACAATTTTCAACCACATGAATTGTGTACAACTTTGTTGTAATATTATCCTCTGCTGTGACAAGAATATTTATATCTCCATAAGGAGCTACAGTACCAGATCCAGAAATTGAAAGAGTAGCTAATGAATCACTTAATATTGCAGTAAATTGCGTTAAGCTTGTAAAAGAAGGACCTACAGCCAATTCATAATTTAAATGTTCCGGAGAAAATGGAGGACACAAAGTTCCTATTTGACTTGTAAGGGATGCTAAATCGGCATCTGATGACGGCGTCTCAGACCACCAATTGATATGATAGGTCACATCTCCTGCCACAGTACTTATTTGATAAATAGAAGTTCCTGGTAACGCAACAGCAGCATCAATAATAATGGTATCTGCCACCAAACTTGAATCACAAAAAATGAATTCAGCTACCGGAATAGGAGCATTAAAGGGAATAGTAACATCATATACAGTATCCAAGGGAGTAAAGCTAGGAATGGACACTCCATCAATTACAATATCACAAACTACAGAATCAACAATAGCAATGCTTTGTGGCTGCTCCCATTCTGTATAAATTGTATTTGCACGACCTATGAAGCAAGTGCATAACAGCACCATTAGAGGGTAAAAATATCTCATTATAATTAAGTTTAAATTCTCACTAAAGATAAGAAAATTATAACAACAGCACTTAAATAAAAACAGCTGAAGTCCATTTGAATAAAAATATCCCTAGTTGTCAAAATCTCAGAATTTAAAAGCTTAATCATATTGGTAGCCCTTGTGAAAATAGGATCTCAATTTAGGATAGAATTCTAAAAATAATATCTTAGCCTATAATTTGAATTAAGTCACCTTTAATAGAAACTTAAAACCTAAGGGCCAAAAAGCTTTCAAAATGAAAAAAATAATTTACATCCTTTTCAGTTTATTCACATTCCTACACAGCCAATACACCTTTGCACAAATCGAATTGGATTCCTTGGAGCAAAATTCCAAGGTAATTATCCAAATGAATGATGGTGAAGAATACACCGGAACAATAACAGAAAAATCAGAAAAAAGCATCCGTATCAAAACGGATAATGCTGAAATAATACTTAGCATAAGTAATATAAAAAGCATTACTAAAAACACATATGAGGGGGATTTTAGATTCGCTAACCCACATAGTACAAGGTACTTTTTTAGTCCAACAGGAAAGCCTATTGAAAAAGGGAAGGCCTATTATCAAAATATATTACTTGTCGGGAATTTTGTGAATTTTGGTGTCGGGAAAAACATTTCCGTTGGTGGTGGACTTGAATTCATTTCAACTATGTATGGAGAACCTATTTGGTTTTTAACCCCTAAAATAGGTTTTGAAATCACAGAAAACTTCCATGTTGCAACAGGACTATTTATGGCTGGAGTCACAGACGAAGGGTCTGCATCTCTGCTTTACAGCGTTGGGACCTACGGCAACAATGATGCTAACGTCTCATTAGGAATTGGATACGGCTTAGTCGACGGCTCACTCTCGGATATTCCTGCAATTACTATATCAGGTTCAACAAGAGTAACTAATGGTTTAGCTCTATTAACCGAAAATTACTTTATAGATGGTTTTTATTTTGGAATTCAAGGATTAAGATTATTAGGTAAGAAAAGTGCTTTTGACATCGGTGTATTTACTATTGCCGAAGCCCCTATTCCCATCCCATTTGTAGGATATTCTAGAGCATTTTAGTAATCCAAAAAACAAATTGACACTTTTGTGAAATGATTGAATTTTAATCACACACTAAAAAATGGTAATTAGGTTTGATAACTTAATTACCATTTTTTATTAGATCTTCATTGAACAATTGCTGATACACCCAATCTGGTCGATTGCCATTGATAAAAGAATCTCGTTTTTTCCTACTCAGCAATCGCTTTACTCCAAGTACTTTTCTATTTATACGTTTTTTAATATTGCCATTCAAAAATACAGGCTGCATATAGTCATACAACTTGAGGCCTTTAGGTGAGAGTATCAAAATACCTTTTCTACATAAACTCTTTATGGCTTTATCATCTAAAGGAACATGAATAATTCTCTCATCTCTAAAATGAAATTCCCTTAGAACAGCTCTCTCTTTTTCATCCAGTTCCTTCAAAATGGTTTTAATTCCTTTTAGATATTTCCTTCTCAACAAATACCTTCTTAACTCTCCTATACCCCATCTTAAATTATATAAAAAAAAAACAGTCCAAGCTATTGCAAAAGCGGGCTGAATAAATCTATTTATTTCATTTTTGAAAAAGTAAAAATTCTCAAACAAGAATCCAGGCATCAAAATAACTGCACCTAAACTTAGGTAAGTTATAATAATGATCCATTTAAAAATTCCTTTACTCCTTCTTTTACCTTTTAAGAAATACATAACCCCCGTTATTTCTAATCCATAAAAATCTTTCTAGCTACTTGAATTTACAAAAAAAATAGGGGGAAATCAAAAAAAAGAAAGACATTAAAGTGCAGAAAACCAAGCATTTAATCTCAAACACGAAATAAGGTTAATCTTAAAAACAATTGTTCATTTTTAATGCTTTTTATATTAATCTTTAGCCCCTTGAACTAAAGGAGGATCTAATTTATTATCATAATTTGTTAAACATGAATTTAATGATCCTAAATTGATGGATTTTATCTCAGCCAATAAAAACCTATTAATCAAAGAATCAACTAGATATGGCCAGGCTTTTTATTTTTTTTGATTCTAATAGGGATTATCCTAACTTCGGCTATAATTGAATCGTTGATAAATTTAAATCAGTCCGTGAATAATTAATATACTCTTGATATCAAGAGTATTTTTTCTTGAATAACTATTAGAGAAACCAAAGCTTGATACAGTTAACACATCTTTTGTTTAATTGGCAAATATCCCCATAATATAGGATGTGTTCTGAAGGCAATTTGATTAATTTTACGCTTCAAAATTTATCTATAAAGTTCATTTAAAATTATATGATGAATTTTCATTAGAAAATGAACAACATTAAGATCAAAAAAGAGTAGCACCTAAGAAACAAAATATTCCTTGATGAAAAATAAAGTATATATCGTTCTCCCAGCCTACAATGAAGAGTTGAGCATTGGGAAACTACTCAATAGAATAGATAACCATATGACAAATGTGGATATCAATTATCAAGTGATTATTGTCAATGATGGAAGTACAGATAAAACATTAGATGTAGTCCATGAATTACAAAAAACATTACCAATAGAAGTATTGAATCATGAAGTAAATATGGGGCTTGGAGCTACCATTAGAGATGGCCTTTACCATGCTTCAAAAATTTCTAATGAAGAAGATATTGTTATCACGATGGACGCTGATGACACCCACACCCCTGGATTGATTCTTAGAATGACTCGAATGATTCAGGAAGGATTCGATGTAGTTATTGCTTCAAGGTACCAACCCAACTCAAGGGTTATTGGCTTAAGCTTCATGAGAGTATTATATTCTTATATAGCTTCATGGATATTTAGAATTTTACTTCCAATTAAAGGAGTGAAAGATTTTACTTGTGGTTTTAGGGCATACAGAGCAACTGTCCTGCACCAAGCTATGATCAAGTATCAACAAAGCTTTATCGACCAAGAAGGTTTTCAAAGTATGGTTGACATCCTTCTAAAACTTAGAAAAATAGATGGGATTATTTTTGGTGAAGTACCTTTCATTTTACGATATGATCTAAAAGAAGGTAGAAGTAAAATGGACATTAAGAAAACCATCTTCAATACAATTATATTGATTATCAAAAGAAGATTATCCTAGTCTTATGAAAAACTTAAAACTACCATATTTATTGATTGCTATAATAGTTCTAGCAACAATAATTCGTTTAATTAATCTCGATTACCTAACCCTTTGGGTTGATGAATACGTTCATGCATTACGTGCTAAAGATTTCATTCAAAAAAGTGGCTCAATGTTCACTGAAGATAATAATGGTATTTTACTAACCATTTTTATTACGCCCTTGTATGCGTTATTTGAGATAAATGAATTCTGGGCAAGGTTCCCCAGTGTTCTTTTTGCAATAGGATCCATTATAATGATTTACAAATTAGGTAAATCATTGTTTAGTCAAAATATTGGACTTATATCTGCCTTGTTGTTGAGTGCATCACACTACCATGTTTTTTGGTCACGAATTGCTAGAAACTACTCAATTTTCATGTTTTTCATGTTAATATGTTTTTACCTAATTCATACCCTATACAAAGCTAATATTGATAAAAAGAAGGGAATAAAAACAACCATAGTACTTTTTGTTACATTCATTCTATCCCTTTTATCTCACAATCTTTCTTTCTTCCTAATTTTCGGATATGCATTCTATATCATTGGTAATTTTATACATAACAAATTCATTTTAAAGGTAAATGACAAATTCCTTTCAAAAAACAAACTTCCATTAATCCCTTCTATCTTATTGTTTGTATTAGTATTGGTCCCCATATTCGGTGATTTAATTCGACCAATATTATCCATATTTCTTCCTTCCAAAGTTGTATCCTGGGTAATTCCAGATTGGGATTATTTAGGCGAGCTATGGAAAACAAAACCTTATAAGTCTTGGAATTTATATATTGACGTGATCAAATTTGATCTTGTGAATCTGTATTATCTTGGAGGAATAGGATTTATTATAGCTCTAATAAAAAAGACAAAGTCAGGTATCTTTATTTTTAGCTTCTTCATTCCGACTTTACTTCTAATGAGTTTTGTATTTAGAGAGCCTGTATTACCTAGATACCTATTAGGTATTTATCCGTTATTTATTATTTCTATTGCCGTTACAGCAGATTACTTCCTTTCTCTATTCTTAGGGAAAATACTTCCAAACAAACCTCAAGTTGTACTTGGAATTAGTCTTTTGATACTTTTAGGACTTAGCCCTATCTCTGATATATACAGCATGGTTTCAGAGAAAAAACATGGTAGGGTGGTACCAAAACAATTATCTCATTGGAACTTTGCTAACTGGAAGGAACCAGCAACTCGAGTAAAAAACAAAATGCAAGATGGCGATGCGGTAATGTCCACCAATTTGAATGCAAGTTTGTTTTACCTTAATCTGAATGACGAGGATCCTTTGTATTCATTTAGGCAACGTAAATATGACGTTGAAACAAGGAAATACATTCAACGAAATACTGACAATTCTAAAGCCCACGCATTTAGTTTGAAGGGCGTTATGGATATCTATAGCAATAATGAAAGAGGATGGTTACTGGCTGATTACTACTTTGAAAATGTAATGACTGATCCCAAAACAAGGCAATTCATCATTCAAAACCTGGATTATCACTATAATTTAGGGAATGAATATATTAAAGTCTTCAGTTGGGATAAAACCAGACCTTTGAAACATAGAAATCATATATTAGAAGAACTAGGGCGTGATGGAATCAAATACCAATCCTTGGAATATGGCTTGGTTATACCTAAAAATGATAAAGAAACAGTTACTCTCATGATTGAGGCACAAGGGATAGATTTCAATAATGAACTTTTTGTTTTCGTGAATAAGAAAACAAGATTACAAGTTGACCCTAAAACTGGAGAACTTTATAGAAAAAATAAGAATAGATGGGCAAGGCAAAAGTTTTATCTAACTGTAAAGAAGTCTGCATTCAAAAAAGGCAATAATACTGTCCAATTTAAATTTAACAACAAGGTTAAAAACGAAAGGATAAAAGGTTGTGTAGTATTTAAATTGAGTGTCGTCAACTAAAATAAAAAAAGAAGCACCCTTTTGGGTGCTTCTTTTTTTATTCAATCTTATTTAAAATGATATAATTAATTCAGGCACACTATTGCAATAATATGTTGAATAGTTCTCTCCTCTTAAGTGCGGATTTTAACTCCACTAATTAAACACCAGCTTCCGATTTTAATTCAAATAGCAACTTCATTATTGTTTCTTGACTAATCACCAACTACCCAATTGTATCCCAAGTTATAATCTCTATATTTTCAGAATATTCAAATTCTATATTTACCAATCCATTGGATGGAATTAAATGATTACTCAAATTATAAATTGATTTTACAATCCAATAAATAACAACAACTTTCAATAACTCAACAATTCAGTATTAAACAATATTTACTTATTCCGTTAATTTTCAAACATAAAAACATCCTAATTGCTTCCAAATACTTAAATTTGCGTTTGATTCATTTTCAACCCGAAAACAATTTATCATGGAAAAAACATTTGTTTTTGACTTTGACAGTACCATTATGCAGGTTGAAGCCCTTGATATGCTAGCGGATATCAATTTTGAAGGCAACCCGCAGAAAGATCATCTAATTAAGGAATTTAAAAAAATCACCGACAGAGGTATAGATGGTGATATTTCTTTTACTGAATCCTTAACAAAAAGATTAGACCTATTAGACATCAAAAAGTCTGATATTGGCGAATTGACTAAAAAGTTAAAACAAAAAGTTTCCAAATCCATCGAAGAAAACAAAGTCTTCTTTGAGCAGAATTCCAAAAATATTTATATAATCTCCTGTGGTTTCAAGGAGTTCATTGATGAAATTGTAAAGGATTACGCTATTCCTTCAGAACGTGTTTTTGCCAATACATTTATCTATGATGAAAATGAAAAAATCATAGGTTTCGATACTAGAAATGTACTATCTCAACACAACGGAAAAGTAGATTGTCTTAAGAGCCTTAACTTAAAAGGTGAAATACAAGTAATAGGTGATGGATACAGTGACTTTGTAATGAAGGAGGCAGGACTAGCAGATAAATTCTTTGCCTACACTGAAAATGTATCAAGAGAAAAAGCTATAGCGAATGCAGATCATGTGATTCCCTCAATGGATGAATTCCTTTTCATCAACAAGCTACCTAGAAAAATTTCATATCCTAAACATAGGATAAAAATTCTTTTGCTTGAAAATATTCATTCAGATGCATTCGATCATTTGTCAAAAAATGGATTTACCGTTGAAACAGTAAGCCACAGTCTCACTGAGGAGGATTTAATAAAAAAGATCAAAGGAATACATGTTTTAGGAATCAGGTCAAAAACCAATATTACTGAAAAGGTATTAGCAGCTGCTGATAAACTAATGGCCATAGGTGCCTTTTGTATAGGCACCAAACAAATAGATTTAGCTGCTTGCAAAAATAATGGTGTTGTTGTATTCAATGCACCTTTTAGTAACACTAGATCAGTCGTAGAGTTAGCCTTAGGAGAAATTATCATATTAATGCGTAATATTCTTGATCGGAACAATGAGCTTCATGCAGGACATTGGAATAAAACCGCACAAGGAGCTCAAGAAATAAGATCCAAAAAATTGGGAATTATTGGTTACGGAAATATTGGTAAGCAACTTTCTGTTTTAGCTGAGTCTATTGGAATGGATGTCTATTATTACGACACAGCAGACAAACTAGCCTTAGGAAATGCTACTCGATGCAATAGCATGAACGAACTTCTAGAGATAGCAGACGCTGTTTCCATTCATATTGACGATCAAGCAAAAAATCATAATTTCTTTGGAGAAAGGGAAATAAACAAGATGAAAGCTGGGGCTATTTTAATTAATCTTTCTAGAGGGTTTGTTGTAGATATTCCTGCTCTAGGAGCAGCTCTGAAATCGGGTAAAATTGCAGGTGCTGCAGTTGATGTTTTCCCTGTAGAGCCAAGAACTAATGGAGAATTCACTACTGAATTACAAGGACTCAACAATGTTATACTTACCCCTCATATTGGTGGAAGTACATTGGAAGCGCAAAAAGATATTGCATCTTTTGTACCAACAAAAATCCTAGGCTATATCAATAGTGGAAACACAGTGGACTCTGTTAATTTTCCAAATATACTATTGCCGACGCAAAATGGTGCGCATCGATTCCTTCATATACATGAAAATGTTCCAGGAGTAATGGCTAATATCAACGAAATATTATTGAAATATAATATGAATATTACCAGTCAATATTTAGCAACAGACAACAACGTTGGTTATGCCATTGTAGATGTTGAACAAGAATATAATAAAGAAGCCCTAGAAGCTCTTAAAAATATTCCAAGCACTATTCGATTTAGAGTACTCTACTAGAATAAAAAATCTCTTCTTATTGAACTAAGAAGAGATTTTTTTTCTTCTAAACATTATTCCATATTCAAGGACTTATGTCCTAATTAGAAAAGATATTCCTATCAATAATTTCAATATTTTCAACCCATTTATATTATTTCAGGGATAACTCACGCTCCATTTAAGATACATTACGCTCCTCTAGTTTAATCAACTAAGCTATGGATTGGAATTATATAGGTAATTAGGCGTAAGGCTCTTAAATCATCTTATTTCAATTCATTACAACAAAATTTAATAGCACTCTTATTGTATTTTTCAACAGAATACTATTAAATTAAACAACTTGTTAAAATAAAGCCTAAATAGTTGATTTTCAATCAATAAAAAATATTAATACAGCTATATTCGCTATGAATAAATAACATATTTCGTTAAATTAATACTTCTTGAAAATAATTCAATTTAATTAAAAACTACGGCTATGAAAATGAAAACGATTACTCTACTATTCATGTTCTGTATCTTTAATTTAAATGCACAAATTACTTATATACCAGATAATGGTTTTGAGCAAGCATTAATTGACATGGGTTATGATACAGCACCCTTAGATGACCAAATTGCGACAGAAGCAATTACAAACATTACAAACCTCGACTTACATGACGCAGACATTACTAATTTAACAGGTATTGAAGATTTTACGAAATTAGAAGTCCTTGATATCTCAGACAACCAAATACTTGCAGTTGACTTAAGTAAAAACACTGCACTGAAGACTTTAGATTGCTCGATAAACGGACTGATGGAATTAGACATATCAGTAAACTCAGAGATGACAATGCTAAAATGTTCAAATAACCAATTGACAGAATTATCAACCGCAGAAAACGGAATGCTTCGCTATATTGATTGCTCAGCCAATCAGATTAGTTCTATAGAATTAGTAGGGAATCCAAATTTAGAAGTATTGATGATATCTGATAACCTTATTGAAGAGGTTGACTTAATTGGAAACCAACAATTACAAGTTCTTCATATAGCAAAAAATCAATTAAGAGACCTAAGAATTGAAGAACATCAAGAGTTAAGAGATTTAATAGCATCAGGGAATATTCTAACAAGTATTGACCTGACTCAAAATCCAATACTAGATAGAATTGATTTAGATTTTAACCATATTGGGGAAATTGACTTAACAAATAACCAAATAGTGCGTAGACTTCATTTAGCGGAGAACGAATTACATGAAATAAGTCTTATTGAAAATACATTAGTCCAATACATAGGTATAGCCGGTAATCATATAAGCTATGCTGACTTAGAAAAAAATACTTTATTGCAAGTATTGGAAGCTCAAGATAATCAACTAAGTGCAATAAATATTTCAGACAATCTTGAACTTGAATACCTCGATATTTCGATTAATGTAGTTACATCCTTGGTTTTGGATAAAAATACAAACCTTGAAACTCTAGTAATATCAAATAACCTACTAGAAGAATTAGATCTAAGAACAAACAATATGCTAAATACCTTAAGCGCTGTTGCAATCCCAACCTTATCTTGTATTACTGTTGCAAACGTAGATGTAGCAATGAGTAATGAAAACTGGGTAAAGGATGAAGCAATCATGTATTCTAATACTTGTGGGGCCACAAGTATTGCAAATACATTTTTAGAGGATCTTGAAGCAGCATCCCTCTTAACTGATGGAAATGTGGGAAGATTAGATAAAGGGATCAATTTTTATCCAAATCCAGTAAAAGACAATATCTATATTGAATCTGATAAGGCGATAAAAAAGGTGATCATATATTCTACACTTGGAAGAAAAGTTCTTGAAGTTAAAAAGGGATCTAACACCATTTCTACTTCCGCCCTACCTGAAGGAGTTTATATTATAAAAATTGAATCTGAAGAAGGTTATATAATCAACAAGATGTTGAAAACTAATAGAGTTGATAAATAAACATTATCCAATAATAAAAAGAAACACACAGTAGGTAATTATTATAATTACTTTACAAAAAAAGCCATCCCAGATTTCTGGGATGGCTTTTTAATATAATCTAATTTCCAGCTTCTAAAGCTCTATTTTTATTCCTCTTCCTTTTCTTCTTCTACTTTTCTATAAATCGAATGTACTAAATTTCCAAATTGATCCAGTTGTAAAAATACAACTTCAGTATCGCTTAGGTATCTAATATCTCTGTGTATCGCATCATAGACAATAAAATAGTCTGTTTCTTCAACAAAATAAAACCCCTTTAAATATTCATAATCTCTTCCGGTCCTGAAAGGGTCAAAAAGATCATAAAAGAATATTTTCTCAACACCTATTGTCATCCACCTATCCTCAATAAAAATCTCATAATCGTAAACAATGGTATCAGTTTCAAGTGAAATAAAATTTTGTAAATCCTCTTCAGTTGTATAGCCCAATTGCTTCCAGTCCCCTAAAAGAAGTTCATTTTCTTCATGTATATCAATCTTATCATCACATGATGACAACGAAAAAATAATTCCAATAAGTAGTAATAAATTCCTCATAACAATAAATTTCAAAAAAAAGAGAGTCTTTTTGACCCATTAAACGTTCAAAAATAACCTTTTATTAAATTTGAATCAAGGACAATATTCAATAATCTTTTTATAAAAACAAAAATGTCTATCGATAAATCGATAGACATTCAAAAAAATATACAGTGTAAATACTACTGAACCTTCACATTTACTGCTGTTAATCCTTTTCTTCCTTCTTCAAGATCAAATTCTACAACATCGTTTTCACGGATTTCATCTACTAATCCCGTAACGTGTACAAAATGTTCATTCCCTGTTCCTTCTTCAGTAATAAAACCAAAACCTTTAGTTTCATTAAAGAATTTTACTGTGCCTTTATGCATGATAGTATTTTAATTAATTATGAAAAATAAAAATACAAATAAAATTTGGAATGTTAATCCTTTTAAATCAAAGCTTTAATTAACTGTTAACCAGAGGCAAGAAATAAAAAGACAAAAAAAAGGACCCACTCCATAATTGGAATAGGTCCTAATCGAAAAAAATATATTTGCTAGTGCAAATGTTACAATACTTTAACATTTACTGCATTCAATCCTTTTTTTCCATCTTGTAGATCAAACTCTACTTCATCGTTCTCACGAATTTCATCCATCAATCCTGAAACGTGAACAAAGTGTTCTTGATTTGATCCTTCTTCTGTAATGAAACCAAATCCTTTAGTTTCATTGAAGAACTTAACTGTACCTTTATGCATGATAAAAATTTAATTGTAATTAAAGTGTAAATCTATAATTAAAGAATTACTCAACAAAGCAATTCACCTAAAAAGTAACAAAACCCTCAATCTACCACTCAACTAGCAATGATTCAAGCCTTTAAGGTCGAAAATACACGTGAATCATTATCAATATAAAAAACACAACTATCTAATTTAAAACAAATTACCAATCCATATAACAGGTAATTCAACCTTCTCCTTAGTATTTTTGAGTAAATTTGCCATCAATGACTACCATCTAACCAATTAAAAGGACTCAAACATCCTGCTATACTGGACATAAACTAAAATAATTGTACCGAATATGGCAATGAGTTCATTTTTCAATTCACACTAAAAAACTAACAAAATTTCCAATATATTTGCCCGGCAATTTTCTTAAGACAACAACCACATAGCTAAAATTTCAAATGGAAAAAATTAGTGTCTTCGACATATTCAAAATAGGTGTTGGACCATCAAGTTCACACACCATGGGACCATGGGTCGCGAGTCAAAAATTTTTAACAAGTGTAGATTGGAAAAATTTAAAATCCCTTCGTGTTAAGTTATACGGCTCTTTATCTAAAACAGGTAAAGGTCACGGAACGGACATAGCGGTTATGCTTGGACTATCTGGATATGACTCCAAAACTATCAATGTTGACAAAATCAATACCTATATTGATGAAATTAATGCAGATAATGTATTAAATATCAATGGAGGAAAGAAAATTACATTTACCCCTTCAGTGGATATTGAATTCAACAATACCAACTTACCATTTCACCCAAACGCAATGATCATAATCGGTCAATTTGAAGATGGATCAATGGTAGAAGAAACCTATTACTCCGTAGGTGGTGGATTTGTTACTCAAGAAAATGAATCTCCTTCTGTAACTGAGGAGGTCAAATTACCTTATCCAATTGAAAAGGAAAAAGACATTTTAAGATACATCAAGGAAACTGATTTAGACATTTATGATATTGTCCTAAAAAATGAACTTTCTTGGCGAACCTCCACTGAAATTGACAAGGAGATCATTGAATTATGGGACACCATGAAAGCCTGTATATATAGAGGTTGTCATAAAGATGGCATTCTTCCTGGAGGACTTAAAGTAAAAAGAAGAGCTCAACAAATCAACAAGAATTTAACTACTGGAAAAACATACAATGATGTAGATCAATGGATGGAGTTAATTAAATCATCTGAACAATCCTTTGCAACAGTTACTAAATGGGTTAGTTGTTTTGCCTTAGCTGTAAATGAGGAAAATGCATCATTCGGTAGGGTTGTTACTGCTCCAACCAACGGTGCCTCTGGTGTAATCCCATCAGTTATAATGTATATGTTATGCTTCTGCGAAAATAAATCATTAGAAGACATAAAAGCATTTACATTAATAGCTGGGGAAATTGGATCTCTATTTAAAAAAGGATCAACAATATCAGCAGCAATGGGTGGATGCCAAGCAGAAATAGGTGTATCCTCTGCAATGGCCGCTGCAGGACTTACCTATTGTCAAGGAGGATCAACAGGACAAGTTTTTCAAGCAGCAGAAATAGCTATGGAACATCATTTAGGTTTGACTTGTGATCCCATAAATGGTCTTGTTCAAATACCATGTATAGAAAGAAATACAATGGGGGCTATGAAAGCCATAACAGCCTCTCAAATTGCCCTTTCAAGCAACCCTAAACATGCTAAAGTTACCTTAGATGAGGTAATCAAAACTATGATGGACACAGCTAGAGATATGAACGATAAATACAAAGAAACTTCCGAAGGTGGATTGGCTATCAACATTTCTGTGAATGTTCCTGAGTGTTAAGAATCGAATTTCAGCATTATCAATAAATATAAAAGACCTCCTTTATACTTTTAAGGGAGGTCTCTTTTTTCAATTTGTTAATTGAATCCTTTTATTACCTTATTCTTCATTATCCAAATGAACTATAACCATAACCAATTCAGAATAATTTTCGGCACATAAACTCAATTGCCCAATTTGTTCTTCTGAAATCACTAATAATTCATGTGGTTCAATTTGAGTTACTACACCAGAGTTCGTACAACTAAGCCTTCCCTTTAAAAGGTAAACAAAAACCAAATCTGCTGAATGTACTGAGGATAGATCCAAAGGCTCACTTCTATCCAGATGAATACCAACTAACTCACCTTTACACCCCTCCTTTGTCATTAAATTAAAATCTGAACATTTCCCGGAAGAGCTTGTTTCCCACCCTCCACTAAAATGATCAACATCAAACTTATTTAAGGTTTTTTCATGATGACCTTTGTGATTAAGGGTCATTTGTCCATCTAGTACCATTAACTGTCTTTGTACATCAGGAAGTGGAGTGAAAATTGAACTCACTTGTTCTACAGTAGCAGCACTCAATCGAAAAATAAAATTTCTATCTGCGTAATTTGACGATCTCGGATAGATATAGAATTCGGTCGTACTTCCACCGCCCCAATGGGTCGTTTTAAATTGATTGGATTGAAGAACCTCAACAGCCATATAGTTCATAGATTATGAAAATAATTTAACTGACAATATGTATTTTCTAAATGATATATACTAATTTTTAAAGTAGGATAAAGTAAAAAGCTATCAAAAATTTGACTAGATGAATGATTAAAAGTAACTTAGGAAAAAGGCAAACAAATTAGAATAAATGAAATGACCTTTTCTTTTCTATGAAAAAATCAGGGACCTTAATTATTTCATTGGACTTTGAACTTGCTTGGGGAATAAGAGATATGCCTGATTTTGACAAGTCCAAGAAAAATATTCAAGGAGCAATCAGCTCCTTAAAAAGAATGCTACAGCTCTTTGATCAATATAATATCAAAGTGACTTTGGCTGTTGTTGGGTTCCTATTACATAAAAATAAAAAGGAACTGGAAATAAGCATTCCAACCCATCAACCAAGTTATCGTGATAAGAACCTTTCTCCCTATTCATCATACATCCATCAATCTGTCACCTATTCTCAAAGAGAACTACATTTTTGCCCTGAATTTATTCAGTATATTAATGAGAATTGCAAGCATGAAATAGGCTCACATACCTACTCCCATTACTATTGCTTAGAAGAAGGACAAAGTTTAGAGGAATTTGAACAAGACCTAATTCTCTTTAAAGAACAAGCAAGGTCAAAAGGAATTCAAGCCCAAAGCATCATCTTTCCACGAAATCAATACAACAAGGATTACCTAGAAATATGTCTAAAACATGGGATAACCTCGTTTAGAGGAAATGAAAATAGCTGGTTCAATCAACCAGTAGCTTTTTCAAAATTATCGTTATTCACTAGAGTATCGCGCTTACTGGACTCCTACATAAGGATCTCTAATTCAACTAGTTATTCAATAAAAGAAGTCTCAAAAGAAAAGCCATACAACCTAAAAGCAAGTAGATTTCTAAGACCCTATTCAAAATACTTGTCCATTTTTGACAACTGGAAACTCAAGAGAATAAAAAATGAAATGACTATAGCAGCAAAAAATGGTAAAATATATCACTTATGGTGGCACCCACACAACTTTGGAATAAATCAAGAAAAAAATTTCGATTTCCTTAATAAACTATTAAATCACTATCTACAATTGCACAAAAAGTATAATTTCTCTAGTGCCACGATGAATGAAATTAGTCAAAAAATGGAACTCAATGACATTTAAAATAATTCAATTAAAAGGTGATGAGGCAATAAAAGCCATTCAAAAATTATTCAATCAAAATTTGAATGGGCGTAAACTCGATCACTTAAATTGGCAATATAACCAAGTACCAAATGGAAGTATTTCTCTTTTCATTCAAAGGGAAGATGGAATCATTGTGGGTACCTTATCGGTAATTATATCCCAATTAGATCACTTCGGTTCCCAAATGAAACTGGCTCATGCCATTGATGCAGTTGTAGATGAAAAATTTCGAAAAAAAGGGCTTTTCATGGATTTGTTGAATGCTATGGATAAACAGATGTTAAAAGAAAATATTAGCATGATATATGGATTTCCATCAAAAAATTCTGCACATGCATTTTTCAATAAATGGGAATTTAAAAAGCTAAATCCTACCCCTTTTATGATAAAGCTAATTGGTTTCAATTACATCCTAAAAAAACTAAAAATCACCAAAGACCAGCCAATTGAATTATTTACTTTCTTAAATGAATTACCACTAAATGAAAACATAAAAACAATAACAAAATTCAATCATGAATTTAGGCTAGTTTGGAATAAATTCTCAAATGGAGAATTGAGCGGACTCATTCGGGATGCTAATTATCTTAATTGGCGCTATTTTAAAAATCCATCCCACCCTTACCGTAGCTTAGGGTATTACGATATGGATGGTAATCTATGTGGATATATCACTGCATCTATTCAGAAAAAACATGGTGCAAATTTATTGTACATCATGGAATTAATATTTGATAAGAAACAGCCTAAAATTGGTAAAGCACTACTAAAAGAAATGATTACACTAGGAAAAAAAGCCAATGCGGAAGTATCTCTATGTTGGAATAGAAAAAGTTACCCTAACCATTCCTCATTTTCTAGCATGAATTATTTTAATCTTCCCGAATGGATAAGACCTATTGAATTGCAATGTGGTTACAAACCCTTTGCTGAGCATTTCATTATCAATAGAGATAATTTCTATATAAGTTACGCTGACTCTGACTCTGTCTAGTCTCCTTTCTTGATTAAATACAATTCTGGTTTAGCCAAACCATCTTCTCCCCATTCATAACCAAATATATAGTCTACTCCACTTCTATGAACAATACAATCCGATCGATTATCAAAATCACTACCTAAGAATTCATTTTCCAAAATATTTCCTTGTTTATCCATCTCTAAATAAAGAATGCTTTTATCACCATGATTAGTAGAATTGGATCTTGCTACTATAGAAAAAGTATGATCATCACTTAAGGCAAAGCTTTCTCCACCATCATGTTTATCATAACCAAATTGCTTTTCAAAAATAATCCCAAAACTAGTATCTAACTTAGCAACAAATACATTATGATTTATATCTTGACTGGCTGAATGTCCAAGTAAATAAATAAAGCCTTCCTCATCAACTAGTATTTCGCTGGCCTCCTCATACTCAATTCCACCAAAACTATCTTGTACTCGTACAATATCTAAGGAATCACTCAATTCATACAAGAATAGATCTGTCTCTCCCCCTTCTTCTTCAATAGAATGTCCAAATAAGTAAAATCCATCACCGCCAATTTTAGCCTTCACATCTGCTCCAACTGATAAAACTATCCCAGGAAAATATTTCTCATACTTTACTGTTAAATTTTCCTTATCCAATACATACAGTAGAATTCCTAATACTCCAGTATTTTCATCCGCTCTATATCCCACAAGCAACCATTCTGTGTTAGACTTCTCTATAATCTTATAAAGGTGCTCTGAACTGTTGGAGTAAAAGCGTTTATTTATTAATTGAATTCCTTCAGAACTGATCTTAAACATTTCAAGCTGCTTCTGTCCTTCATCAGTCTCTACTTCTGCGCAAATAACCAAATCATTCCCATCCTGAATAATATCTACTCCGAGTGATCCATCTGATTGATTCTTCCAAATAGTATTTTGAAAATCCCCCTTAATATCAAACTGGTATACCCCAAAATTAGGACTATTTGTCTCGTTCCCCAACATGACCAAATTTTCATTCAAAAAGATTGCCTTTATTGGTTTCAAATCTTGAAACTCTGTAAATTCGAATTTTCGAACTTTCAATTCCTTTTTAGTGGACGTTTCTTTGTTACATGAAGTACAAAAAGCTATTAAAATCAGTATAGGAAGTAACCTCATATAACATTATTTATTGTTTTGTTAAATCAATCAATTGGCTCAATTATTACTCCTCTGAATCATGCAGATAGTAATTAGAGCTAGCAAAACTTACGATAATCAACTAAAAATCACAGTAACTACAAACATAAGTCCAAAAATAACGCCAACACTCAGACTAAGGACTAAGCCAATATTATTTTTAAACTTCAGCATACCAAATAACCTATAAGTCATCCATTGGGCAAAGGACAAGGCTAGAGAATAAATACCAAAAATAAGCCAGGATCCAGGGTTTTTCATCCAATTAAAATTATAATAACCTTCATCAATATAAAACAAAAATGTAGTTACCAAGATTGCATTCATAAAGAATAATAAACTAAAATTATTCTTATCAACTATTAAATCTCTATCGTTTTTCATGCTATAAAATATTGATTAAAATTAAAACGAAATATCTTAACTATATTGCATAAAACAACTCTCAAATTAAAATTAAGGAACAACAAGAGCTGTCCAAAAAAATATTCAAATTAATAATTTCATTACATTTGTTTGCTAGAAGCGCTATCCCATGAAAATCACCATAATTGGTCCAGCCTCCCCTTACAGAGGAGGAATTGCAACATTTAATGATCGACTTGCAAAAGCTTTAATTGAAGAAGGGCATGAAGTAAACATTCATACTTTCACCTTGCAATATCCAAGTATATTATTTCCAGGAAAAACTCAATTTTCAGAAGAAGAGGCAAAACATAATTTACCTATTCAAAGAACAATTAATTCCATCAATCCTTTCAATTGGATTAACATTGGTAATAAAATAAGACGAGAACGCCCAGATTTAGTAATCTCAAGATTTTGGATACCTTTTATGGGACCTTGTTTTGGAACCATTCAAAGATTAATAAAAAGGAATAAGCACAGTAAAATAGTTACAATTGTCGATAATATGATTCCTCATGAATCTAGAATTGGTGATAAATTATTTAGCTCCTATTTTATCAAGCCAGTGGACGCATTTATTACCATGTCCAAAAGCGTATTAAAGGACCTTGAAATTTTCGACACGGAGAAACCAAGAATCTATACTCCTCATCCATTATACGATAATTTTGGAGCCATAGAAAAAAAGGAATTTGCATTGCAGAGATTAGGCCTATCAACCGATAAAAAATACTTATTATTCTTTGGCTTAATAAGAGATTACAAAGGTTTAGATTTATTAATTGAAGCATTTGCATCTGGTGAAATTGACAAAAATGAATATCGTCTTATCATTGCTGGAGAGTATTATTCCGACAAAGAAAAATATTTGGAATTAATTCAAAAACATCATCTCGAGGATTATATTATTCAAGCAGATAAATTCATTCCAGATTCAGAAGTAGCTCATTACTTTAATGCTTGCGACCTAGTAGTTCAACCCTACAAATCCGCAACCCAAAGTGGCGTTACACAAATTGCCTACCATTTCCATAAAGCCATGATAGTTACTAACGTTGGAGGATTAGGAGAAATATGTCCCGATGGAAAAGTGGGCTATTTAGTAAACCCTATACCTAGAGATATCACTGAAGCTATTCTTAAATATTTTAATGAAACGGATAAGGATATAATGGTGGATAATATTATTGAGGAAAAGAAAAAATACAGTTGGGAAATTTTGACTAAGAAAATTGAAAACCTGCATCAAGAACTATTAAGGCAAATCAATTAATCCATTGTGATGAATATAGATAAATTAAAAATTGATGGTAGTTGGTCTCTTTTTCTAGATAGAGATGGAGTTATCAACAAAAGATTGATGGGTGATTATGTCAAGTCAGTAGTTACTTTTGACTTTTTACCTGGCGTTCTTGAAGCAGTAAGCTTTTTATCCAATTTTTTTGAAACTACAGTAATTGTAACCAATCAGCAAGGTATTGGAAAAGGACTGATGTCAGCCGAAGACCTAAACAAGGTCCATACACATCTTTTGAAAACAGTTGAGCTAAATAAGGGGCACATCAATAAGGTCTATTTCGCTCCTCAATTAGCGAAGGAGAATAGTACAATGAGAAAACCAAACACAGGTATGGCCCTCCAGGCTCAAGATGACTTTCCAAGTATCAACTTTGAAAAAAGCATCATGGTTGGAGATACTTTAAGCGATATGGCATTTGGGAAAAATGCAGGTATGGTCACCGTCCTTGTTGGTAATGAGTCTGACGAAAGTCATCCGAACATTGATTTTGCTTACCAAGATCTATATGCCTTTAGCAAAGCCCTACAACAAAATGAGCAATAATACTTCACAACAAATTACCTGGTCTGATTTCCAAAAAATTGAAATGAGAGTAGGCACCATCATCCAAGCAGAACCATTTAAAGAAACTCGAAACCCTTCTTTGAAATTATGGATAGACTTTGGACCACTTGGTATTAAGAAGACATCAGCACAAATTACCACACTATACCAGTCTGAAAATTTAATCAACAAACAGGTTATTGCAGTAGTCAACTTCCCTCCTAAACAAATTGCCAATATCCAAAGTCAGTGTTTGGTATTGGGCTGTATTGGAAACGAGAATATGGTTACCCTAATTCAACCAGATCAAAAGGTTGAAAATGGACTGCGAATTGGTTAGAACTAAGATGCACTAACCAAATCCGGTTCAGTAATAGCCAATGTCCAGCAATTATCGTGATGTAAAGTAGCATACATAGTAAAAACATTTGGAGGGAAATATACTGGAATAGCACTAGCAATTACCCCTTCATCCAAAATGGTTGATTCCTCAACATTACCAAAGGAGAGAAAATAGGTAGGATTCAATATAATATTTTGACTCGCACCAGGCATAGCCTTTTGAATAAAACATGGATTACCACTCATACATACTCCTGTGGAAAATCTATTTTCTGGTATTTCCTTATCGATGATTATTTCCATTTTTGAAAGTTCACCTCTTCCACTTTGGCCCAAAAAAGTAGGTACTTGAGACTCCATTCCTAAACGAATCATATCTCCAGATTCTGCAGAAACCATTTCTCCAGGAATGCATTTCGCACTAGGTACAATCTCTCCTAAATTGGCCCAATAAAAGCTATAGTCAATATTCCAACTTAAAACCCTTTTGGCGTCAGGCGTCAACATTTGAGTTTTCCAGGCAAGTGAATTCCACGAAGACTCGTGCATTACTTGATCTTTTTGAAAGAGACATACATCACCAAATTTCCCTGATTGATTGATAATTATAATTTGATATTGCATAATTCTACGATTTAAATTGAATAACTAATAATTAAGTTAAAAAGCCAATTAAATCTCCATAATAAATGTCCCAAGAGAGTCTAAAACAACTCTTCAACAAGTATAATTTACGATAAAACTATGAATATATCCAAAAATAAATCATTAAAAATAGGATCAAGATCATAAAAACAAAGATTATGACCCTTTGATTTACAAAGATTTAGTAACTTCTATTCATGTATCAATTTGAATTAATCGATTATATTTTTATAGGTATCTATTTCCTTTTTTTAATTGTAATAGGTATTCGAGCTGCCAATAAACAAGGAACAGAAAGCTTCTTGATTTCAGATCGAAAATTAGGATTAATCTCAGGTATATCTACCATTAATGCGACAAAAACGGGGAGTATCCTCATGATTTTTGCCGCTCTTCTATATGTGTATGGCTTTTCTGCTATCTGGTTTTTTATTGGGATAGCAGCAGGGTACACATTCTTCATTCCCTTTGCAAGAAGATTGCACGATCAATCCGATGGGAAATTTTATACATTGGCAGAATATTATTATAAACTATTTGATAAAAAATGTTCTTATTGGGCATCAGGTATAAATTTGATTACGATGTTTGGTCTTTTTCTAATTAACCTCATTGCTACAGCCAAGGTTTTCGCATACTATACTCATATAAATTATTCTATTGCTGTAGTCATAGTGGCAATTATAATACTAATCTATCTATTACTTGGAGGTTTTCATGCAGTAGTAAAAACAGACATTCTACAATATTTGGCTATCATTGCTATACTATTACTATTTGCCTTGGTTCTAAAAAAAGACATTCAAATACCACAACATGAATGGAATCCATTTCAGGCTAGTTTTTTAGAAATTTCAGGATTTTTGATCCTTGGTTTTTTCATTCCATTTGCATCACCAGACCTTTGGCAAAGAGTGTATGCCTTTCCCTCAAAAAAATTATTGAGTCAAAGTTTAGTAGGTTCAATAATTCTATATCTTATTTTGGGGGGCGTACTCGCCTTTATTGGCTTAATGATAAAAACTAAACTTCCGGAATTAGATCCAGATATTGCATTAGTTCATGGATTAGTTATCCTTCTTCCTTCTGGCTTATCTGGCTTAATTGTTGTGGTCTTATTTGCAGCTTTGATGTCATCAATAGATACCTATATTTATACCGCCTCATCCACTCTTATTCAAGATTTTTTCAAACACTGGGATAAAGAACAAATTAAAAAAGGAATAAGAAAATCAATCTTCGGTTTTGTATTATTGGGTTCTATTTTAGCAATCATTTTAGCAGATCTTATTCAAACAGCCTATCTATTTTCTGCCTTTGCCATGCTTCTTTCTGTCCCAACCTTAATCACCTGGAAAGAGCCAAAAATTCCCACAATAGTATTACGCTTAACTTTCCTCCTAGGCTTTCTATTCTTAGGTAGCTTTTTAATCTACAACCTAAGTCTGCAAAGGCCACTCAATCCACTAATTTTTGTAATTAGCTTTGGTTCTTCCTTATTAGCTCTAATCTTAGCTAAATTATTTCATAGATTTCAAAAGAGCTGATCAAGTAACAATTTTACTATACTTTTTTAATAAATACCAATGAGACAATAATGCTTCAAACATTCCCATTTCTTGATATTCAAGACCATTTCGCTCAATTACTTTCTGAATAATAGGTGTAATTTTTTTATAATGAGTATGTGACATATTGGGGAACAAATGATGAGCAACATGAAAATTGAATCCTCCAAATGCATAATTAATTAGTGCGCTATTGGTTCCAAAATCATTCGTACTTTTAATTTGATGGATCGCCCAACAATCCATCATATTACCCTCCTTATCCGGTAAAGGAAAATTAGAATGTTCATTTACATGGGCTGTTAATAAACCCATTGCAGAAAGTATACTTTGAAAGACATGCATACACACAAAACCAAGAAAAATTTCACTAAATGAAAATGGTAATATCAAATATGGTAAAACAAGAAAGAGTGAAAAATATATAAATTTAAACATTAATAATTTCAACCATTCTTTCAATGGATAAGGCTTCTTATTCCCTCTTATGATATCCCCCTTTACAAAATCTTTAAAATCTCTAAAAAACACCCAGAACAAAGTATAAGTCAAGTATATAATAGGCATATAATAAGGTTGATAATGATGAAAAAACTTAAAACTTGTTGCGCTATTTAATCGAACAACATCCGATTGACCTATATCCACATCTCGTCCAGGTATATTTGGGTAAGGATGATGAGAACTAAGATGTCGCAATTTCCAGACATAACTATTACCACCCAGTAAATTCAACCATTCAAAAACGAAATCATTTGATTTACGGTTTTTAAAAATTGCTTGGTGAGCTGCATCGTGAAGTATATTTAAAAAAATAAGAGTATTAAATATTCCCAATATCGAATAATAAAGATAAAGCTCAATATAGCTTGAAGGAGTATATAAAAGAATCAATAGACAAGTCCAAATAATCGCTATTAAGGAACTTTTAATAAAAAATCTCGTGCTTGCATAATTTCCTGAAGGACACTTATTCAAGTAATTGTGTACCTCCAATTGAATCTGTTGGAATATTTTTAATTCATCTCTAGAATAATGTATTTTTTCTTTTATCATTATAATTTAATCAAACTAAACTTCACCAGAAAGACCTTACTAATTAAAAATCAGGTAGTTAAATTTAGTCATATCAAATTTAATTTACAATAAATGAGCATATTGTTCGACCAATAGTCAATGGAGGGGATAAATTACTTCAATTTATATTTCAACGTTATACATTAACTAGTATGGTAATTCAACAACACTCCTTACTTTATTACCAACACATAGAGAATGATAGCCAATAATTAAAAAGCCGAATTTTGATTAGACAAAATTCGGCTCTCAAGGTTGAACGACCTAGATTTATATTGTTTCGGATATTTAATCCGTGATAGTATATGTCATTTCTATAACTTGGTTTACTCCTTCTACTGTAAGTGCATCAAAATCTCCAGAATAATTAAGAGAATAAGTTAGATTATGACCGTCTGAATTCCCTCCTCCGGTAAAAGCACTTCCAATACCAGTAATGATAGCAGTAGGTGTAGATGATAGCGTAACAATAGAAGTAGGATCTCCTACTTGTCCTCCACCATTCCCCATATGTTCAGAGGCAATAACTTGTAAACTTAAACCTGGTAAAGAAGGTATATTAGATGACTCCACCATAATTGATCTAGAATTACCAGCACCTGTAGTTATACAAGAGTAAATCAACCATAAATCAGAATTTTCTTCATCAATGATTAATTCTTGACCAGCTTCCAAGCCATCTGTACTAAGTCCAAAATTCACATCAGTCCCCGTTGCAGAATGAAGTTCTAATGTTACCAGTTGTGGAAAAACTATACTCACATTATTTGACTGTGAATTTCCATTTCCATTATCCGCACCATTACCGTTACCGTTGCCGTTATTTCCGTTCCCGTTTCCTATGTTACCGCTTCCGTCATTTCCTCCGTTTCCGTTTCCGTTTCCATTATTTCCGTTTCCGTTTCCAGTTGAGTTATTTTGACCATTACCGTTACCATTACCGTTACCATTTTGAGCCAGGAGAGACCCTAGTCCAAATAGTAAACAAAATGTAAATAATAAGGTAATTCGTTTCATAAATTCAATTGAGAATTGAGCTTATTAGCTCCTGTTTTTATACACTGCAATAATACATGACCTAGCAACATAATGAAGCAAATTATCGTTGAACGGGAGAACAAAAAGGTTAAATGAAAAACCATGTCAAAAACAATTATTAAAACCGAGCATACTTACTGTGTTTCCGGTATTTAAACAGCAATTCCATCATGTAATATTCTTGTCTAAACTTCATCATATTACTATATAAAATTTGGAATTTAACAAGGTGAAATAGGTCTATAAAAAAACCGAATAAAAGACTAGCTTTTATTCGGTTTTAAACAGGAAGACTCCTGCATAGTTTTGGGGATTATTTTTCGGTAACAAATACTGAAATTAGTCAGTAATCGTATATGTCATTTCGATATTCATTCCTGCTTGGTCTACATTTAGATCAGCAAAGTCACCGTTGAAATCAAGGTGATAAGTTAAGTTGTGACCGTTAGAGTTTCCATTTCCAGTAAATGCAGAGCCAATTCCAGTGATGATGTCCGCTGGAGTAGAAGAAGGAGTCACAATAGCTGTAGGAGCTCCTACAGTTCCTCCACCATTACCTGCATGAGCAGAAGCAATTACTTTAAGTGTCAATCCTTCAATTTCTGGCACATTATCAGCAGATATGCTGATAGAACGTGTATTTCCTGAAGCGGCAACTACAGATGTATAGTTGATCCACAGATCAGCGTTTTCTTCATCGATGATGAATTCTGATCCAGCTTCCAAATCGTCAGCATTTAAAGCGAAAGTTACATTTTCAGCACCTGTAGTTTCAATGTCAAGGATAGCAATCTCAGGAATACTGATCGCTACATTATGAGAATGATTTGCATCATCTTGAGCGAAAGCAGTTCCTAATCCTAATACAAATGCACTTAAAAGTGTAATCTTTTTCATAATGGTATATATGTCGTTCTGTTGTTCTCGTTGTTTTACAATACAAGAATACGACGCATCTGAAAAGTAGAAGGGCTTGCCTCGATGAGTAGAAGAACTAAAAGGTTAAATGAAAAGATAAAGATTAAATAACTAAAGATTTTAATATAATTGTCGGCAAATGGTAGTATTTCAAGGGTAAATGGAAACAAGAAAAATTATCAACATCAACCATCTATAAATAAGGCACAAAAAAGCCGGAACCATATAATATGAATTCCGGCGGAAAAATAACCCCAATCACAGGATTAAATATCTCTAACTAAGCTCGAGCTTTAAGTCTCGACCTTCATTTATATTTTGGTATTCAGAACCATGTTTTAACTTCAAAGCCAATTCTGGCAATTCCATAAGACATCCAAATTCCATATTCTCCTTCATTTTTGAAGGATTATTCAAAACTGCCGAATAATATTTATAACCAGCAGCAATAACCGAACATCTTGTATAAAGAAAATGTCTAGATGTAATATTCTGCTTAATACCTGTCAAATTATTATTCAACATCATATTAAGGAACTGAGAATCTTCAAGACTAATTAATTTTTCATTGAGGGTATTACGGAATCCCTCAACAGAAACATTTGATTTTCTAGATAGATGTTGAACAGCCCGTTCAATAACCTTTTCATCATCCCCAACGAATTGCCAATCAAGCAATCCTATTACTCTCCAAAATTCCTTCTCCCTAAAATAAGTGAAACTTTTAAACATAACTTTTATGTAATTAATCAAATTAGAATGTATTTCAATCATCAATTGAAATACCGAAAAAAATAAAAACTTACTACTCAATCTTAATTTACACCGCTCTAAAATCAAGAAGTGTGCCAACAGCCATGACAAAAAATAAAAAATAGACCTTTCACTATTTGCTACACATTAATATATTCACTAACTTATTGAAATAGAATTATTTAAAACAATATATCATGCTAATATTTCCTGTATTTTTTTTATCAACATTTACAATCTTCCTATTATTAGGTATACGAATTGTCTTTGAGTATAAACGAGCCATTAAGTTTAGATTCGGAAAATATATTTCTGTTCTTCAACCAGGTTTTAGATGGGTTATACCTTTCGTAGAAACTACTCAGTTTGTCGATATTCGAGTTATTACTATTAATATTCCCGCACAAGAAATAATGACTCAAGACAATGTCCCCTGTAAAATAAACGGTGTTTTATTTTTCAAAATTAATGATCCTGAAAAAGCAATACTGGAAGTAGAAGAATATCATTTTGCGATTTCTCAAATAGCACAAGCTTCCTTAAGAGATGTTTGTGGTAAGGTGGAATTAGATATCATTTTATCGAAAAGAGAATCTATTGGTAAGAATATACAAGCCATAGTCGATAAAGAAACCGATGCATGGGGAATTTCTATAGAAGATGTAAAAATAAAGGATATAGAACTACCAGAAAACATGAAGCGCTCAATGGCTAACCAAGCAGAAGCGGAAAGAACTAGAAGAGCAAGAATCATTTTAGCCGATGCTGAAAAACAGGCTGCAAGTGCACTTTTGGAAGCAGGGAAAATGATTGATCAATCCCCTTCATCGATAAAATTACGTCTATATCAAACTTTAGCAGATATTGCTTCTGAAAAAAATTCAACAATTGTATTTCCTTTTCCAGAAGAAATACTCCCATTGAAACCTAAGAATAATTCAGATAACAAAGAATAGCTCCCAAAACTATGAAAAATGCTATATTAATGGGTGCTACTGGAGCTACCGGATCTGCTCTTTTAGACTTGCTAATTAAGTCCCCATTGTATAATGAAATTCACATAGTCCATTATAAAAATACGGGACTGACTCAATCTCCTAAGGTGATTGAACATATAATTCAAATGGATCGACTAAGTGACCAATTAAATATAAGTTCCGATATTCATGATGTTTTTTGTACTATTGGAACTACCCGAAAAAAGGCAAAATCAATTGAAAATTTTATTAAAATTGACCTACTCTATGTTTTAGATTTAGCTCAATGGTCAAAAAGTAAAGGAGTAAATAGTTTTAATATAGTAAGCAGTATTGGCGCTAATAAGAAATCATGGTATCTATATCTCAAAACAAAAGGCCAAATGGAAAATAGCCTAAAAGATATAAATTTTCCAAATCTAACTATTTTTAGGCCTCCCCTTCTATATGCTCCAGAACGAAAAGAAAAAAGAATGATGGAAGTTTTCTCTTTTGAAATTCTATCATTCCTCTCTACCTTATTTCCCAAATTAATGCAGAATCAAAGACCTTTACATGTAGAAAAACTAGCAAAAAATATGTTAGCCTTTGCTCAAGAAAAAAAGGAGCCTATTAGAATCCTTGAAGCTAGAGAGCTTCAATAATATCCCCTATTTATTTTATTTACTTGAATAAAAAGTCCTAAGCTCATCCAATAAATCAGATAAGACTGCTGCCTTTTCCGGCGATAAGGCTTTATCAAGATTTAACTGTAATTCTAGCATTTCCTTATCTATGATTGCTAATAGATCTAAACCTGCCGGGGTAATTGATATTAACACCTCCCTTCTACTTTGTTTAGATACTTCACGCTGAATCAATTCTTTTAATCTTAGTTTTTCAACTAATCGCGTAGTATTTGAAGTCCGATTGATCATCCTATGTTGAATATCTTTCAATCTATAGGATTCCTCTTTATTCCCCCTAAGGATTCGTAAAACATTATATTGCTCTGCGGATAACCCATGCGGCTTTAAAGTATGCATAGAAATTCTCTCGTACCAATGTGAGGTGAACAAAATATTGATAAGTGCCTTTTCCTGTGGTGATTTAAAAGACTTTTGTGTAATTTCTTTACCTATGTCCATCCCTTTGGTTGATTAAAATAATATTTATAGTATACCTGAACTCCTCTAATTACAATCAAATATGTGAAACCCTATTCAGCCTAGATCAAAAATACTAATATTAATTGACTATTCAATTGAGGTTCATAATATATTACAACAATTGAATAGTCAATAAAAATATATAAGCCAATTTCCTTATATTTATAATTAATAAATAACTGATACTCAATTCACAATAACCACGACATGAAAATCACTATAATTATTGGTTCTATACGAATTGGAAGAATGACTCCAAAAATTGCACACTATATCTCAAACCAATTAAACAAAAGGCCTGAAATTAAGGAAATCACCTTATTAGATATTGCCAAATATGAATTCCCTATTATGAAGGAAAGAATGCAATATTTAAAATCTCTACCAGAAGGTATGGAGTACTTTAGTCAACAACTTGAAGAAACTGATGCCATAATTATAGCTAGTCCAGAATACAATGGCTCCCTTCCAGGAGCTCTAAAAAATACCCTAGACTATTTCTATAAAGAATATGAAAAGAAACCTATTGGAATTATTACCGTTTCTGGTGGGCGATTTTCAGGCGTAAACATGTCTCATGACTTGCAGAAATTAATATTGAAACTCCGTGCATTCCCAATTCCAAGTATTTTAATGGTCGGAGAAGTATATAAGGTTGTTGATGAATTTGGAAACGTCCTAGACGAAAGATTTATTAAATCCTCAGAAAGATTTATAGATGATTTTATATGGTTTAGTCAAGCCATTGTTAATCAGAAAAAGTTAAATTAAATCAGCCCATAAAACACTGAATTTCTATGCATAACATCATATTTGAACAGAATAAAGTCTATAGACATTATATTTTAAATATTATTAAAGATCTGAGTATTGAACAATTATTATACATTCCTACTCAACTCAATAACTCCATCTTATGGAATTTAGGTCATGTTGTAGTCAGTCAGCAAATGCTTACCTATGGTTTGAGTGGGCAAAAAATGAATACCCCTATAGATTGGACACCAATTTTTAAAATAGGATCAAAAGGTAATATCCAATTTGAAGAAGAACAACTTACTGATCTCAAAAAATACATGGTTCCCCTTATAGAACAAACAGAAAATGACTTCGCTCTCAATCACTTTGAAAATTTTAAACCTTTCTATACGGGATATGGCGCAAAAATCACAAATATCCATGAAGCATTAGCCTTTAACAATTACCATGAAGGCAACCATATAGGACATATACTCACAATGAAAAAACTACTATAAGAGCTTTCCTATTACTAAAAATACTAAATTAGCCTTCATAAAATTTTTGAGTTATGAAGAAGTTATTTACGGATCAAAAAGCCGTTAGAAATTTAGTATTGAAATCAATCGAAGACTTAGACACAGATGCCCTAAATTTTATTCCTGAAGGATTCAATAACAATATAGTTTGGAATTTTGCACATATTCTTGTGACTCAACAACTTTTGGTATATAAATTAAGCGGTATAAATCCTGATATTCCAAAGGAATGGATAAGTAAATATCGAATAGGCACAAAACCAGAAAGTAAGATTAGCTCTGAGGAAATAGCGGAAATTAAATCCAAATTTATTGCTATTATTGATCAAACAGAAAAAGATTATAATGTGGGTATTTTTAAAGAATTTGTACCCTATACCACTAGTTATAATATTGAATTAACAAAGGTAGAAGATGCCCTCAACTTCAACAATGTACATGAAGGAGTACATTTGGGATATATTTTGGCTCAACGTAGATTTATAAAATAATTCATTACATGAAAAAAAGCATATTATTAACTATCGCTATTTGTTCAAATAGTCTTTTTAGTTTTGCTCAAGTAGATAGCTCATCTGTAAAGAACAAATTTTCTTTTGGAGCATCTTACGGAATTTCAAAACCAATAGGAGATTTTGGAGATAACCACTTTAATTTTGTTACCTCTGATAACCTCAGTTCATTGCAAAATGGATCAATTGAAGATATTAATTTTGCTAGTATTCTAGAAAATGGATTTGCAAAAGAGGATAATCAATTTAACCTATTTGTGGAATATGACCATAATGAACATTTTGGTGCCTTTGCCAAATGGAGCAACTCAGCTTATGGCCTTCACCAAGATATAGTAAATGTAATTGCAGAATTGGGAAATCAACTAATAGCTAATGAATTACCGATATCTGCAAGTTTAGGAGTTAGAGTTAGTGATTGGAAATCAAATTCCATTGTTCTTGGACCAACAGCAAGACAGGATTACAATAAGTTTTCAGTGCAAGCAAAAGCAGGTATAGGAATTCTTTTTCTAGAATCTCCATCTATCACACTTGGCATAGATCAGATTTTAGGTATTCCTTTTCCTTTGGATCTAATGAAGGTGCCAGAAGAAAAAACCACATCATTTATCTACTCCCTAGGTTTATCTGCCCAATATGAGGTTCTTAATAAAACTCATATTCGACTTGGGATGGAGTATGCAAAATCAAAGGTGAAAATGGAAAATATGTCTGTTCAAGCAGTTTCTCAAGACTTAGATATTGAACTACCAACAGGATTATTTGAATCTGTAGATTTCGATGTAGATTATCAAACCATAAATTTCAGCTTAGGATTGATTAGAAATCTATAAATCCTAATTGATCTATTAAGTAAAAAAGTGGCTAGTTAAATTTAACTAGCCACTTTTTTTTTAATTTAACTTAACAAATTCACACCGCCAATCACCCCTTTTAACAATTAAAAATCACCGACTTACATCAATTACATATTATAAAAGTTAATTTATTTTCTTTTTTATAACAAAATTTATTTCTCAACTTTTCCCCAGCAAAAACCAAGAGATGAGTTGGACTTACAACAAAATGTAGGACTATCTTTTGAAGAACTTTTCTTGAATGAATCTTCAGATTTATTATTCCACTTTCTAATTTTATTAAAAGCAAAAGGATTTCAACTTGACGATATCGTTAAAAATTTAATGTCTAGAAATAATTAAAATAAGAGGCTCCTGATAATGAGGCTCTTATTTGTCTACTTTTCAAAACTAGACCACATCAAAAAAATTAACATATAATTCGAATACCGTTACTAGATGAACTGAATATCCATTTATCAAGGGATATTCATAAAAATTCAAGAGCTTTTCCTATATTGTATGATATAATCCCTCTTACCCTCTCATAAAGTATTAATTATCTGTCTAAAATCAGTACTGAACTAATTATGAGTAAACTTTTATTTAGTGTTTTATCGTGTTTTATTTTTCTTAATTCCTTTAACTCCTTCTCGCAGTGCAATAATTATGAAGAAGTTCTTTTTGAAGGATTTGAATACGCTACCACGGTTCCAGGATATGTTCTTGGGTCTACCTATCACAGTGTTCCGCAAACATTCTGCCCACACTCAGGATCCAAAGCCTTGTATCTGAATTTTGTAAATGGATATAGTGGACTAGCCTACGACTGGGAAGTTACCGCATGTGAAGATGTTTCTTATGAATTCTCTTTTTGGGCAAAAGATTGCTTTAGCAGTGTAAACAATATTACAGTTAGCGCAGAAGATGATTTAGGGAATGTATTGACATCAACTATTATTATAACTAATAATGTATGGAGTCAATACACACTTGGGCCATTTACTTCTGGTATCTCACCTCTACATTTCAAAATAAGCACTAATACAGCTGGAGGACCAGGTAATGACCTTTCTATTGATGACATATCACTGAAAGCATGTACTCCAGACGTAGATATAAATGCAGATCCTTTAGACGTGTTAGAGGATGGTATTTGTACCAATGCACCAATAAACCTATTTCTTCCAACAGCAGGAATCAATTACACTAATCCTGAATTTCAATGGCAAATAAGTAATGATATTGGAATTACGTGGACAGATATTCCAAATACAGATACTAACTCTGTTGAGTTATCTGGATTAATAAATGGAGATCAAATAAGATGTATAATTGCTGAATCTGGAAATATTTTAGATGCTGACTGTAGGTATATTACTGAACCTGTAATTATTACTGTATTTCCGCTACCTGTGATCAACCCTCCAAATGACTACGAAATCTGTGACAATATAGATAGCGCTGGTTTTGCAGCCTTCAACCTTTTCGGGAAAATAAATGAACTTAGAACCGATCCTTCAGATGAATTCCATTTTTACTCCTCGCTATCTGATGCGATCGACGACACTTTGGAAGCGGTTCAAATAGGACATATCAATGAGACGAATCCAGATATGGTTTACATTCGTGCAATAAATGATTACGGATGTGTCACAGTTGATTCCATGGTTTTAATTGTTAATGAACAACCAGATGTAAACCTTGGTATAGATACTAGTCTTTGTGAAGAACAACCTATTATATTAGACGCCACCTACAACCATCCAGATGCCACCTATTTATGGCATGACGGAAGCACAGAACCTACCTTTAATGTCACTGATGAAGGTGTACATTCAGTTACTGTTACTTTAGGTCCTTGTACTGTCTATGATGAAATTTCAGTCACCCTATATCAATTACCAGGATTTGAATTCGGTCCTAATATTGATAAATGTATAGATGACACTGTTTATCTAAGTTCTGGCATCATAGACGCACTGAGTTATACTTGGAATACAGGAAGTTCTGATCCTGATATTATGGTCACTGAATTCGGAGAATACGAATTGACCGTGGAAACAGAGTGTGGGACCCATACAGATATAATTGAAATTGAACCAATATTCTGTGGTTGTCCAATTTATTTCCCTAATTCAATCTCTCCAAATGGAGATGGTCTTAATGATTATTTCATTTTAGAACCTGAATGTGAATTTGAAAATTATGACTTATTGATATATGATAGATGGGGTAAAGAAGTATTCAGATCTACCAACCCAAATGAAATTTGGTTTGGTCCTACAGAAGGTGAGCATAATCAAACCTTGTATGTCTATATATTAAAATACACATTCCAATACTCTCCAGCATTTGAGAAAAAAGGAACTATCACAATTTTCCAATAAAAATCAAGAGAAATAAAAAAGCCCGCAATTCATATTGCGGGCTTTTTTATTTTACAGTATCTAAAATGAATAATTAGAAATCTAATAATTCTTGTATAGCATCTTTTACCTTTTCACCATTTGGCATTAAAGTAGCCTCCAATACAGAATTCAAAGGAATAGCAGGTGTTTCAATTGCTCCTACCATTTTAATCGGAGCATCTAAGTTCTTGAAACAATTTTCTTGAATTCGCCCAGCAAGACTCTGTGCAAAACTACATTCTATAGCCTCCTCTGTTACAATCATACATTTCCCATGCCTTGCTACTGCATCGAACATGGCTTGTTCATCTAATGGCGCAAGTGTTCTAAGATCCAATATTTCTATTTGACCAGGGAAAGATTTAGCAGCTGTTTTTGCCCAATAAATCCCCATTCCATAAGAAATTATACAAAGACTTTTTCCTTCTTCTATTTTACCCTCAGCTGCTTCTTGTACAATTCTTGCCTTTCCAAAAGGAATAACATAATCCTCATCTGGCTCAATGCATTTAGCCTCTTCTGTTCCTTTGATCTTTGACCAGTAAAGTCCTTTATGCTCTAACATTATAACTGGATTGGGATCATAATAAGCAGCTTTCATAAGCCCTTTCATATCCGCTCCATTTGAAGGATAAGCAATTTTAATTCCTTTAATGCTAGTCAAAACAGACTCCACACTTGAAGAATGATAAGGACCACCACTACCGTATGCTCCAATTGGAACTCTAATTACAGCGCTTGCGGCCCATTTCCCGTTTGACAGATAGTATGAACGACTAAGTTCAGTAAATAACTGATTCAATCCTGGCCAAATATAATCTGCAAATTGTACCTCAACAATTGGCTTACAACCTGCCACAGCCATTCCAACAGTAGATCCTATAATAAAAGCCTCTTGTATTGGTGTATTGAATACCCTATCATTTCCAAATTTCTGAGCCAGAGTAGCGGCTTCACGGAAAACGCCACCAAGCCTACCTCCTACATCTTGACCATAAAGTAAAGACTCTGGATGTTTTGCTAATACCTCTTGTAAACCGAATAATGCACAATCTACCATAAGGGTTTCGTCCTTCCCTTTCCCTTCTCTATTTCCTTTCTCTTCTGTAATAGGAGTTGGAGCAAAGAAATGATTTGTTAAATCTTCTGGAGTTGGGTCTTCAGCAGCTTGTGCTTCAAAAAATTCTGATGTTGCATATACTTTTGCCTCTTCACGAATAGCTTCAAGCTCTTCAACAGAATATCCTACTTCTAACATCTGCTTCTCCAAAATCGGCATTGGATCACGCTCTTGGTGCTCTTCCAAATCGTCCCTGTACCATTCTCTACGTACACCTGATGTATGATGACCTAACAATGGGACTTTTGCATGAACCATAAATGGTCGTCTTTCCTTTCGGATGATTTCCATTACTTCTTTGATGGTAGCATATGATTCCTCAAAATCGTTACCATCAATGCTTCGTACCTCGATATTTTTAAATCCGCGAGCAAAATATGCCGCATCATTTGATCTTATTTCTTTTGCATTAGCAGAAATGTCCCATTCATTATCTTGTACTAAATAAAGAATAGGGAAATTTTTCAATGAAGCCATGTGTAAAGCCTCAGATACTTCTCCCTCTGTCATTGCAGCATCACCAATAGAACAAACTACAACAGGTTTTTCATCACCAAAATCTTCGGCTAAACCTTGATTTTCCAAATACTGAACCCCCATAGCAACCCCTGTTGTTGGAATTACCTGCATACCTGTTGCAGACGATTGATGCGGTATTTTAGGAAAACCTTCTCTATCTAAACTTGGATGACAATAATAGGTTCTACCTCCAGAAAATGGATCATCCTTTTTGGCAAAAAGTTGAAGCATTATTTCATATGGACGTAATCCTATCCCCAACAAAATTGAATCATCTCTATAATATGGAGAGACATAATCCTGTGGTTTTAATTGCATCGCTAAGGCTAATTGAATTGCCTCATGCCCTCTAGAGGTAGCATGCACATATTTTGCTGTCAATTTAGCATTGTCTTCAAAAAGATCAGACATTGCTCTTGCTGTACACATCAATCTAAAAGCCTCACCTATAGTTTCTTTACTTGGTTTTAGACTCATAACTGCGATATCTTTTGTTTTTGTTGACATTACTTTTGTTTGAATTTATTGATAGCTTTAGTAGTAAAATCAGACAATACTAATTTACCACTCATAGCTGCACGATCTGCTAATAATTCATCCCAATGTTCTGTTCCTGTCCAAATAGCTTTTTTCAATAAAGCCATTGCTTCTGGATTTGAAGAAGCTAATCTATCAGCTAACGCTGCAACCTCTTTATCCATTTCTTCAACATTGTCAAACACATGAGTATAAAGTCCTTTTTCCCTAGCCCAATCTGCAGTTTCCCATACAGTAGCATTGATTGCCAATTGACTCATTGCTGAAGTTCCAATTTTTCTTTCAACAGCTGGTCCAACTACAAATGGTCCAATACCAATGGCCAATTCACTCAACTTTACTGAGGCAAACTTCGTAGCCAAACAGTAATCAACAGCTGAAGCCATTCCTACTCCTCCTCCTACTGCTTTCCCTTGTACTCTTCCAATAATAAATTTTGGACACTTTCTTGCCGCATTGATTACACCAGCAAAACCAGAAAAGAATACAGTTCCAGTTTCCAAATCATCAATTGATATTAACTCATCAAAGGATGCACCTGCACAAAAAGCTCTATCTCCGGCACTCTTCAAAATAATCACCTTAACATCTTCTTTCTCTCCCATTTCGGTAATTGTACTAGCTAATTTACGCAGTACCTTACCTGGTAAAGAATTACTTAATGGATGCTGAAAAGTTATTGTTGCAATATTGTTTTCTATTTGGAACTCAACTGAGCCCTGATCAATAGCATTTCCCATGTTCAATATTTTGTTTTGCAAAATTAACCAAAGTCTCTCTAGCTCGAGAGAAAATTGACAACTATTTCGCTAGTCGGGTATTCTCCTTACCCAGTTCTATCTTTCTATCTTTGTATAAAGTTCCCAAAGCTCTCTTAAAAGCTTTTTTACTAATTTCTAGCACTTCATATATATCCTCTGGATTAGATTTATCAGTCAAATCCATAGTTCCATCATTTTCCTCTAAATAAGCTAAAATACGTTCAGCATTATCACTAATTCCTTTCCACTTATTCTGTTGAAGAGTTATATCCAATCGACCATCTTCTCTGACCAATTTAACATAAGCCTTTCGTCGCAGTCCTTGATACAAATCAGGAGTAAAAATATCATTGTTATAAATCAACCCCCAATAGGTATCATTTACAATAACCTTTATTCCTAGATCCGTCTCTTTAACCAATAAAATGTCAACCTCTTCTTCATTTTCCAACTCCTGACACTGAGCTTGAACATATTCCTCTATGTTACTACTAGCATACATTCTTCCCCTGTCATCATTGGAAACAAAAAATAGATATTCTGCATTTTGATGTAATTTATCATGTTGTTCCTCTGAGGGAACCATAAGTGGAACACTAATTCCCCAATCCAATTCAACAAGCCCCTCAAAACTATTCAAGACTTTCATAATGACAAATTCACCTGATTTAGCAAGTGGAGATTTCCTTGAAGCCCATACCTTTCCTTCTAAATCCTTCCAGATAAAATAGGAATCGTTAGAGTTTAACTCTGGAGCTAACTCATCATTTGGCATTTCTGCAATCAGATCATCTCCTTCTGAAAAGCCCAATGTAAGTGTATTCCCATCGATCTCTTTTAATTCTGCCTTATTGATATTTCCGTACTCCATAATTAATCTCTTAAAAAAATAATTTCTTGTTTCTTTTCGTCTACAGCATCAAAATAATAACCTTCTAAATCAAAGGCTTGAAGCTGTTCCAATTCATTAATCTTATGCTCAAGAACAAATCGAGCCATCATCCCTCTCGCTCTTTTAGCGAAAAAACTGATAACCTTATAATTCCCATTTTTTTGATCCTTGAATACAGGAGTCCAAATATCTAATTTCAGTGCTTTCTTATCCACTGATTTAAAATATTCATTAGAAGCAAGATTCAACAAAATAGATTCATTTCTTTCAACCCCAACCTCATTTAGCTTTTTAGCAATTTTTGCCCCCCAATAACTGTATAGATTCTTATGTTTCCCTACAGTCAATTTAGTCCCCATTTCCAATCGATAAGGGTGAATGATATCCATGGGCCTCAAAACTCCATACAATCCAGACAACATTCTAAAATGATCATCTGCATACTTCATCGTATCATCAGAAAACTTTCCTGCTTCTAAGCCCAAATAAACATCCCCTTGAAAGGCATAGATAGCTTGTTTTATCTCACCTGATTCATGACCAATTCCCCAGTTTTGAAATCGCTGATAATTCAACTCTGATAAATTATCACTAATAGACATTAACTTAGAAATACTCTTCGGTGATTTCTTTTTTAACTGATTGACCAAGCGCTGAGATTCTTTTAAAAATACTGGCAGAGTGTTGGAATCAGAAGCAATATAATTATCAAAATTGAGTGATTTCGCAGGTGAAACTATGCAAATCATAGTAGGAGTTTATGTCGATTATCTTAATTCTTACAGTGTCTTCTTAAAGAAGCAACAATGTACGAATTAAGACTATATTAGTAAAAAAATAAGCATGAAGAATACAATAAAAATCATTATTGGTTGCCTAGTTTTTCTACTTGTTTTTCAAGCATGTGGATCAAAGCGCATGGTAAAAAAGGCAATAGAATTTGAACAACAAGGATTATATACGATAGCTGCCGATTATTATTTGAAAGCACTATATAAAAATGATAAGAATACCGATGCCATTATTGGTCTGAAAAAAAATGGACAGTTGGCATTTCATGACTTAGTAAAGGATTTTGAATCCCATCACAAACAGGATAATCACAAAGAAGCAGTTTATCAATATTTAAAACTAAAAGGGTATAAAAACAATGCCTCTCAATATGGAGTAATATTTACTATCCCTGCCAGAATACTTACCAAGTACAGAAAGAATAAAGACTACTATTTAAACAATTTGTATCATTCTTCAAATAACTTATTGGATCAAAACAACTTCGATTTAGCTATGATAAAGTTAAAGGAAATTGAAAGATTCGACAATAATTACAAGGACATACAGGACCTAAAATTATATGCCCAATTTGAACCGCAATACAGAGATGCAAAAAAATTAATGAAAGATGGAAAACCAAGACTTGCTTATCAAAAATTCCATGAACTTGCCGGATACAGAAATAGTGAATCCAAAAAAGAAATCGCAAGGAAAGAAGCCAGTCTATCCATATTAATTCTTCCTTTTTATAATAATAGTAAGGAGTACAACATATCTGTTGACCTAGAGGACAAAATAGTTGCTAATATTGTAGATCAACAAAATCCATTTATTCAAATCATTGAAAATAGACAAAACTTATCTCCTTTAAATAGAGATATTTATCATGGAAATAAAACAGGTAAGTATCCCAATTATAAAAATAAAAGCAAACAACTGAAGGCTAAAGCTGTTCTAATTGGCGAAATACTTCTTTTCGACAAACGTAGCAACAGAGTCAAAGCTGAGGAGACAAATGGTTACTCAATACGCTTGATTACATCTACATTAAAAGATGACAGCAAGGTAACAAGAAAGGTCTACGACAAAATCACCTATAGCGAACACAAAGGTTCGTCAAAGATAAACATGCACTTTTCATATAAACTAATCTCAACTGAAACAGGAGAAACTCTTTTCGCAGAGGTTATTGAACTAATTGAAAGAGATGAAATCCATTATGCAAGTTATGAAGGAGAATCCTCATCACTAGTTCCTGGAGATTGGAAATTCTTGGATAAGTCAAGTGAAAAGGATTACTTATTAGATAAAGAAAAGGATGTACAGCAATTACAAGACCTATTTGGAGCAAGAAAAAAGCTGACCTCAATTCCAGAACTAAAATTAGAATTGATCAATAAGATTGCCTTTAGAGCAGCTGACGGCATTCTGAGATTTAACCCTGAATTATAATAAAAAAAGCATCCCTCCAATCATGGAGGGATGCTTTTTAAAATGTTATTTCATCATCATTCTTATTGAAGAATGTGAATTGAAGTAAATGGTAGGAATTGTTAGGTCTAACATTCATCCATTTTTTGTACTTCATAAACCACTTCATACGAATAGAAATAGGTCCTTTTGTTATAAATGCATACAAAATTGGATGTACACATAAAGTTACTTTGTTTACTTGAAGGTCCTTATAAACCATTTCAAGTTGGTCTTCTATTTGATCGACTATCAATACAGAGGCTTCTACTTCACCAGACCCATTACATGTAGGACAGGTTTCAGCCGTTTTAATATTGACTTCAGGTCTAACTCTTTGACGAGTGATCTCTATTAGACCGAAACGACTCGGCGGCAAGATTTTATGCTTTGCCCGATCATCTTTCATAAAGCCATTTAAGGCTTCATATAATGCTTTTCTGTTTTCGGCAAGGTTCAAATCGATGAAATCTACAACGATTATCCCTCCCATATCACGTAAACGTAATTGTCTTGCTACTTCTTCAGCAGCTAGCAGGTTTATTTTTAGAGCATTTGCCTCTTGAGATTCCGTATTATTGGTTCTATAACCACTATTAACATCTATTACGTGAAGTGCCTCGGTATGCTCTATAACCAAATAGGCACCTCTTTTCATAGAAACGGTTCGTCCAAATGAAGTTTTAATCTGTTTTTCAACGTTAAACTTCTCAAAAATAGGACTAGCCTCAGAGTAATGTTTTATTAGTTTATTCTTCTCCGGTGCGATAGACGACAAATATGCTTTTACTTCATCATATAACGCCTTATCTTCAACGTATACTTGTTGAAAAGAATCATTCAAGACATCTCTTAAGATAGCTGATGCTCTTCCTAATTCACCCAATACTTTTTGAGGTGGCTTGGCCTTTTTTAGAATACCGAACAACTTGTGCCATTTTTCTAAAAGTTGAGTTAGATCTGAATCTAAGTCTGCAACTTTTTTACCTTCAGCTACTGTTCGAATTATTACACCAAAACCTTTAGGCTTGATACTCTTCAACAACCTACGAAGACGACTTTTCTCTTCGGGAAGCTTAACTCTTTGGGACACCGATATACGGTCCGAAAACGGTACTAAAACTAAGTACCTACCTGCAATTGAAATTTCCGTACTTATACGTGGACCTTTTGTAGAAATAGGCTCTTTGGACACCTGAACAATTAAATTCTGTCCAACCTGTAACACATCTTCGATACTACCATCCTTATTAATATCGGACTCGAGATTAAACTCAGATAACATCCAACGTGCCTGTTTTCCAGCCATCGTTCTCTTGACATATTTATTCAAGGAGCGAACTTGTGGACCTAAATCGTGATAATGAAGAAAGGCATCTTTCTCATATCCGACATCTACAAAGGCAGCATTTAGACCGGGAACTAGCTTTTTAACCTTCCCAAGATAGATATCTCCAACAGCATAACTGTTGTCTTGTTTCTCCTTATGAAGTTCGATTAAACGTCCTTCTCTAAGTAGAGCTATATCTATCTCATGTGGAGTCGATTTGATTATCAATTCGTTACTCAACACATAAGGATTAAAGGTTGATAATTAAAGCCAAAATGGCTCCCTAAATACAATGCGAAAGCACCTTTCAAAAGAAAGGTGCTTAAAATCATTACAAGAAAATTAATTATTTCTTCTTCTTGTGACGGTTCTTTCTAAGACGTTTTTTACGCTTATGCGTAGCCATCTTATGTCTTTTTCTTTTCTTACCACTTGGCATAGCTCAATTTTTTTTATGATTTAACAATTTCCTGTTCTAATACCTTCAACGTATTTTCGATACGCTTCCGTTTTTCATCATCCGTTTCAACCTGATACAAGTTTTGTAAACTTTGATTCCAGTTTAGCGTATCCTTAGCAGTACTATACAGTTCTACTAATTTCTCCAAAGCTAAGTAATTTTGTGAATCAATTTCTACAATTTGCTGAAAACGTGTAATAGCATTCTCAAGTTGATTAGATCTAATAGAAAATAATCCTAAAGCTGAAAGGGCCTTAATATTTTTGGGATCTTCCTCTAAAACCTGTCGAAGCAACATAATTCCTTCCATTGGGCTTGGCGAAGAAGTAACCAAATTAATGGCTCTTTCAATCTTTTGATCAAGAGATTCAATTATAACCTCTTCAGTTGGTTTATGAGAAATTGGTAAAACGACCAACGAAACCAATAATCCAATAGATATAAAAACGGCTATAATGGGACCTCTTTTCATTAGATACTGTGTAAAATTAGTTTACTCCAGCTTTTCTCTTCACACCGTCCAAAAATACCTTAGCTGGTTTAAACGCTGGTATGTTGTGAGCTGGAATGATGATTGTTGTATTCTTAGAGATGTTTCTCCCTGTTTTTTCCGCTCTTTTCTTGATGATAAAGCTACCAAATCCTCTTAGGTAAACATTTTCACCTGCTTCAAGGGCAACTTTTACTTCTTTCATAAA